>ODAI013565473.1_pt1 | contig 28998 bp, 23 predicted proteins | sample 1539321 | NCBI WGS metagenome assembly ODAI01 (sample SAMN02144231, study PRJEB22623) | gut metagenome | biome: sheep rumen | host: Ovis aries | place: New Zealand
GCACTCCATGGCTTGATATCCTAACTATACACTATGATAGAAGAAAAGTCAAGTCTTTCGCTGAAAAAAATTGAATAAATTCAATGGGAGAAGAAGCGAATTTGCCCCAGGATTGACCTAGGGCAAGACTAGATTGAAACTAAAGGCGGGAGTTTGGGATAGAAATGAGCACTCATCCGGGCCGCCTCATAGGGCGGCCCGGATTGTTTTTCGATGGCGTCCGGCCGACGAATGGCCCGTGACGCTCTTTTTGTCTGCCATCTCCCGCCGAATTGCGAAAAAAAATATTTTCCCGAAGCCCCTTGCAAAGCCGTTTTTGGCTCTACAATCCCATAACATGAAACCTTTAAAACCAAGGGGAATCAATAGCCTTCAGCTTTTAGTTTCCATAACTTAAGAGCTACAAGGCTCACCTCAAGAATCCCCCTGACAAAAAAGACCCCGAAGGACCCCAACGCATGCGCAAACTCCAATACGGCGTTTGGAAAGGCGTCAAGTACGACAACACCCAAGGCGGCGAGAGCGCCCCGGGCGACATTTCCCTTTCCGAGTTCAATCAGTTCAACCCAGGCAATCCGGTCGACGCCATCATCACAGGCTTTGGCTTTCTCGTGTTTGACAGGAATGTGTCCCTTGCCGGCATCCTCGCCCGGTACTACACCCGGGTTCGGGAAACCTCCTGCGGGCGCTGCACGCCGTGCCGCACGGCCACGCTCCTCATTGAGGAGGCGATGGACAAGCTCGTGGCCGGCAAGGCCTCCGAGGTCGACTGGGTCAAGCTCAAGGACGACGCGCTTCAAATGCGCATCTCGAGCATGTGCGGCATCGGCAAGACGACGCCCACGGCACTGCTCGGCGCCCTCGAGCATTTCCCCGAGCGGCTCTTTGAGAGCGCCCGCGAGCTCACCGGCGACATGTACACGACGGTCACCGCCAAGTGCATCGAGGCGTGCCCGGCGCACGTGAACGTGCCGCGCTACATCGACTACGTCCGCGACGGCCGTCCGGATCTTGCCGCGGGCGTTCTGCTGCATCACTATCCGCTCGTTGCCACCTGCGGGCGCGTGTGCGTGCGTCCGTGCGAAAAGGCCTGCCGCAGGGGGCTCGTTGACGCGCCGATCGCGATCAAGGACATCAAGCGGTACGTGGCGGACAACGCGGGCGACTCCATCGTCAACCTGTTCTCCAGGATGGAGCCGCTCATCGACAACACCAAGGCAAGGGTCGCCGTGGTGGGCGCCGGACCCGCCGGCCTGAACTGCGCCTATCACCTGCTCATGAAGGGATACCCGGTCACGATCTACGACAAGGACAATCAGGCAGGGGGCATGGCGCTGCGCGGCATTCCGCCGTACAGGCTCCCCAAGGGGCTGCTTGCCAAGGAGACGAGCGTCATCGGAGAGCTCGGCGGCAAGTGGAAGTTCGGCCGCAAGCTTGGCGAAGACTTCACCGTCTCGCAGCTTTTCGAAGAAGGGTACGGAGCCGTGTTCCTCGGCATCGGCTGCGCCGAGGGCGCCTTCCTCGGCCTGCCCGACGAGGACCGCTCGATGCCCGGCTACCAGAACGGAATCGACTTCCTGCTCAACATTGAAAAGGGCGTGCATGCCGGCACGCCTCCCGTGATCGAGGGCGACGTCGTGATCGTCGGCTGCGGAAACGTGGCCATGGACTGCTGCCGCTCGGCGCGCCGCATCGCCACGGGCTCGGTGCACGTCGTGTACCGCCGCACCGCGGCCGAGGCCTCGGCCGACGCCGAGGAGATCGAGGCCGCCCAGGCCGAGGGCGTGCAGTTCCACTTCCTCACCAACCCCGTGCAGATCCTCTCCGAGGGCGGCCGCGTCTGCGGCGTGCGCCTCACCCGGATGGAGCTCACGGAGAAGGACGCCCGCGGCCGCCGCGGCGTGCAGCCCGTGCCGGGAAGCGAGTTCGACCTCCCGTGCACGACGCTCATCGCCTCGATCGGCCAGAAGGTCGAGCGCAATGTCTTTGCCGATGCCGACGGCGTGCTCCTTGACCGCCGAGGCAACATTTCCGTCACGCCCGCGCTCGCGACGAGCCGCCCGGGCGTGTTCGCGGGCGGAGACTGCGCAACGGGCCCGACGACCCTCATCGGGGGCCTCGCGCAGGGCAAGCTTGCCGCCGAGTCGATCGACGAGTATCTCTCGCGCGGCTCGGTGGGCTTCACGCCCCGCAACCGCATGGGCGAGATCATCCGCAAGTGCCATCTGCTCGAAGACGGCGCGCCCTACATTCCGCGCGTGAAAAAGCCCCGCAACAAGCTGCCCAGCATTCCGGTCGCCGAGCGCGAAGGCAACTTCCGCGAGGTCGACATCACCTTTTCCAAGGATCAGGCCGAGAACGAAGCCGACCGCTGCATGCGCTGCTACCGGCTCTTCTCCGTCGTCACCCCGCGCCCGATTCCGGGCAACCACAGCACGCTGCCCATGAGCGGCGACGCGGCCAAGAGATAAACGAGCGGAGAGAGAGAAATGAAAGCCTGGATCAACAACAGAGAAATCGAATTCACCGAGGGCGAGACCATCCTTGAAGCAGCCAAGCGCACGGGCATCTTCATTCCGACCCTGTGCGCATACCTGCCGCTTGACCATACGCCCGGAACCTGCCGCATGTGCCTGGTGCAGGTCGACGGCATGCGCGGGCATCCCGACGGACTGATCGTGCCTGCATGCACATCGGCCCTGCAGGAGGGCATGCGCATCTTCACCCGAAGCGCCCGCGTGCGCGAAATGCAGCAGACGCAGGTGCGCTGGCTCTTTGCCGACCACGATCAGGACTGCTCGAGCTGCGCGCGCCACGGCAACTGCGAGCTGCAGGACGTGGCCCTTTACGTCGGCATTCAGCGCAACCCCTGCAACGGCAGGTTCCTTGTGAAAAGGAACGTGGACACCTCGAGCCCGAGCCTCGTGCTCGACGCCACCAAGTGCATCCGCTGCGGCCGCTGCGTCGAGGTCTGCCGCAAGATTCAGGGCCTCGGGTGCCTCACGATCGACGACATCGGCGCCAAGTGCTCGGTCGGCATCAGCCAGGCCGATCAGTGGAACGACTCGCCCCGGTGCGTGAACTGCGGCCAGTGCTCGATCGTCTGCCCGACGGGCGCGATCGGCGAAAAGGATGAAACCGAGACCGCGATCGACTGGTTCATCGATCCCGACATCAAGACCGTCGTCGCATTCGCCCCGTCCGTGCGCGTCACGATCGGCGACTCGTTCGGCATCCCGGCTGGCGAGAACTGCGAAAAGCGTCTCATCGCCGCCTTGAAGCACATGGGCGCCGACTACGTGTGCGACGTGAACTGGGCAGCCGACGTGACGATCATGGAGGAGGGCACGGAGCTGCTCGAGCGCATTCAGAACGGCGGCACGCTGCCCATGATGACGAGCTGCTGCCCGGGCTGGGTGAACTTTGCCGAAAAGCTCCATCCGAAGGTGCTGCCGAACCTCTCGACCACGCGCTCGCCCCAGGGCATCTTCGGCGCGCTCGCCAAGACGTGGTTTGCCAAAGAGCACGGAATCGACCCGAAGGAGCTGCGCTTCATCTCGATCATGCCCTGCACGGCGAAGAAGGATGAATGCGCGCGCGAGCAGCTCTCGCGCGACGGCGTTCGCGACACCGACCTCGTGCTCACGGTGCGTGAGCTCTCGCGGCTGCTGCGCCGCCACGGACTGCGCCTTGACACCATGCGCGAGGAAGCCGACTACGACTCGCCATTCATGAGCCAGAACACGGGCGCCGCGGTAATCTTCGGCGTCACGGGCGGCGTGATGGAAGCGGCGATCCGCACTGTGCACCACGTCGTCACTGGCAAAGAGCTCGGCCCGGTCGAATACCAGCCCGTGCGCGGCATGGACTGGCTCAAGGAGGCCGAAGTTGATCTCGGCGAGAAGGGCAAGGTGAGAATCGCCGTTGTCCACGGACTGAGAAACGCCGAGAAGATGTGCCGGCAGATCGAGGAGGGCAGCAGCCCGTACCACTTCATCGAAGTGATGGCGTGCCCTGGCGGGTGCGTCGACGGCGGCGGCAACCCGCGCAAGAAGAACAGCTACCTTGAGACGCAGGCGGCGCGCACCGAGGGCATCTACAAGCTCGACCGCGAGCGGCCGATCCGCCAGAGCCACAACAACCCCGACGTCGTGCGGCTTTACAAGGAGTTCCTCGGTAAGCCCTGCGGACACCTCAGCCACGAGCTGCTCCACACGCACTACAAGGACAGGACGAGCAAGGGCAAGGTGATGAGCATCACCGATATCTGGAAGGAAGTGAAGCTCGGCTAAAGCAGCACGCTCCCCGGCGCGCAGAGCCCCGAAATTCGGGGCTCTCTTTTTCGGCGCCGGCGCAGGCGCGCCCGAAGCCCCCGGAAGAGGGAGCGCGAGCAGGTATCCTTCCGAGAGATTCTCTGTTCTTTTGAATTGATGCAACTTTCTGCATCAGATGAATTATTTTTATTTATTTTCAATAAATTGTCTAATCATAATTCTCAGAAACCGCTTGACAAGCTCTACCTCGACGAGCGCCTTGCGGTCACCAGCAAGCCCGAGGGCATGATGGTGCACTGCACAAAGAGCGCAAGTCGCGCAGATTCCTGAAAGGGCGGGCTCTGCGCTGCCCTGTTCCCGCTAGGCGCCGAAACGCTCAGCCTCCATGCCTTCGCGGTAGAGCGTCCAGGGCTCGGCCAGACGAGCCTGCCGGTCCCGCTCCCCGCGCTTTGCGCGCACCAGCTCCGCGCTCGCAGCGCTTTGCTCAAGGGCGCTCAGTTCCCGCTCCAGTTCGCGCAATCTGGCCTTGGCGCTCTTGTTGACATACATCGCGGCATCGGCCCTGTGCATCAGCTCGTCAAGATCGCAGCCGCTGCCAGGCTCGATGAGCGCAATGCCGATGCTGCAGGACACGCCGTACCGGCGGAAGTCCGCACGTGACTCGAACCGCCTGTAGATCTCTTCGGCCTTGCGCAGAATCTCCTCGGCGCTCCTTGCCGGCAGGTACGCGGCAAACTCGTCTCCGCCAAGGCGCGCAGCCTCAGGAGCGACCGCCTTCAGTTCCGCGGCTGCAAGCTTCAGGCACTCATCGCCCGCCTTGTGCCCGAGCCGGTCGTTGAGCTGCTTGAAGCTGTCAAGATCAAAGAGGATCACTCCGCCCTCGGACGCCTGAGCGGCGCTCTCGTAGAAATGCCTGCGGTTGAAAAGCCCGGTGAGCTGGTCCTGATAGCCCGAGCGCCAGAGCGAAAGCCTGCTCTTGTACTCATGCGTCGTGTCCTGCATCAGGACAATGCGGGCAAAGCACTCGCCGAGTCTGTCGCAGATGTCTCGCACCCAGATTCTCACACGCACCTTTTCGGCTTCCAGAAGCCGGGAACGCTCAACGTAGACAGACGGAAACTCACGCGCCAGAACGCCGGCAAGCGTATCCTCGCGATCGCCGCACGGCACAAACCGCGTCTTTCCGAGCCTGACCGCTCCCGCAATCCTGAGCATGTTCACGAAGCTCGGATTGACCTGCTGCACGACATTGTCCCGGTCAAGAAGCAGGATCGCGATCGGCAGATTCTCAAGAAGCTGGTCGAGCTCGGCGCTGATGCGCCCGAAATCCGTCACGTCATGCGCCATGCCGACGGTTCCGATGATGGTTCCGTCCGAATCAAAAAGCGCATTCTTGTAGGTTGCGAAGGTGCGGATGCCCGAAGGACTCGCCACATGCTCCTCGGACAGGTCGAGCTTGCCCGAGCCGAGCACCCGCGCGTCGCTTTCCTTGCAGGCAAGCGTGCTGTGCTCGTACTCCTCGGGATCCATGTCCCAGATATAGGCATGACTCTCACCCTCGATGTCGGCAGCGCTCTTGCCCACGACCCGGCAAAACGCATCGCTCACCGCATGATGGCTCCCGTCGCAATCCTTGAACCAGAGCAGGTCCCGGGTGGTTCTGCGCACGGCCGCAAGGTACAGGCTATCCGTCTCAAGCTGCACTTTGCGCTCAAGTCGCGTGCAAAGGAGCTCAAGGCGGAAGCTAAACTCCCGCTCGCTGCGGCAGATCCACGCATCGGTAAGCCCGGACAGGTCGCCGCAGGGCAGTGCGCCCGAGCTGAGCAGAATCCGTTCGGCGACGGGAAGGGAGCCGAGCGCGGCGGCATCCATTCCCGAGGCAATCACGATATCGCGTCGCCGGAGCGTCTGCGGTCCGATGTTCGAGACGCTTCTGGAGAACTCATGGACGATGCCCGATTTCGGCGCGAGGCTCCTTGCGGCCGCCTCAAACGCTTCCGGCAGCCCGAGCAGCCGGAAGCAAAAAACTGTCTGTCGCATTGTAAAGCTTGAGAACGAAAAACCTGAGGCCCCGATTGTACCGAAGCGACATCAAACCGTCTCAAGCAAAACTACCGTATTTCCGCTATTCGACCCGTCGTGGCGACGCATCCCGCGCTCAGCGCACTCTGCAGAGCGAATGCTTTTCATCACCGCGCATGCCCGGCTCGTACAGCGTCCAGGGTAAAGTCTTCGTGCGCTGCGCGTCGCGCTGGGCAACGAGATCCCGGATGTCGCTGCCCGCGACCGTCGCGGCGATCCGCTGCATGATGTCGTGGTTCATCTTTCTTAATGCCGCCTTCTGGCGCTTGTTGGCGTACATTGCCGCATCGGCCATGTGCATCAGATCGTCAAGCCCGCTCTTGCCTTCCTGGCCGATCACGGACACGCCGATGCTGATGTGCACGTCCATCTCGCGCAACTCCGGGCTGGCCTCGAACTGCCGGTTGATTTCCGTGGCAAGGCGGAAGATCTCCTCCTTGGGCGTGTCGGGCAGGTAGGCTGCGAACTCGTCGCCCCCGAGGCGCGCCACGCCGGGCACGATGGACTTGAGCAACGCGGCGACCATCTGCAGGCACCGGTCTCCGGCCTTGTGCCCGTAGCGGTCGTTGAGCTGCTTGAACAGATCAAGGTCGGCCAGAATCACGCCGCCCACCTTGGAAGGCTTGGCGCTTTCATAGAAGTAGCGCCGGTTGAAGACGTTCGTGAGCTGATCGACATGGCTCGAGAGCCAGAGCGAATGGCTCGCGCGATGCTCGGTGGTCATGTCGCGCAGCAGCGCGATCTGCCCTGTGATCTCGCCCTTGGCGTCAAGGATGTCCCGGATGACATACCGGACGAAGGTCTCGCCGGCCTCCCGACTCATGGCATCGTTCAGGCTGATGTCGGGGAAGTCGCGACGGATGAGCTCGGAAAACTTCCCTTCAAAATCCCCGTTGGGCAGGCAGCGCATGTGCTCGAGCTCGGAGACGCCCACGCCGCGGAACATCTGCTCGGCAAAGGGATTGGCGAGCCGGACGCGGTTCTGCCTGTCCAGAATCAGAGCGCCGAGCGGAATATTGGCAAGCAGGTGTGACAGCTCAGCCTGAACGCGCCAGAAGTCGGTGACGTCGCGCGCCACGCCGCAGGTTCCAAGGATGGCGCCGTCCGTGTCCCGAATAGCATTCTTGTACGTTGCAAAGCGCCTGATTTCGCTGCCGACGGCGACGGTTTCCTCGAAAACCCCCAGCTTTCCGGTATGGAGCACAATGGCATCGCTTTCCTTGCAGGCGATCGGGCTGTTCTCGAACTCCTCTTCGGTAAGTCCCCAGATGAACGCATGGGACTTTTCCATGCATTCGGCTTCAGTCTTTCCCGCCATTTTGAGGAACGAGTCGCTCATCGCATAGTGCAGGCCGTCGCTTCCCTTGATCCAGGCGCAGTCGGGAACCGTCTTCAGGAACGTCCGGAAATAGAGGTTATTCCATTCCAGATTGGCAAGGCGGGTGAGGCGGGCGACAAGGGCGTTGAGCCGGCAGGCAAACTCGCGCTGACCGGGATTGACCCAGACGTCCATGAGCGCCTCCGTGCCGCTCTCGGGAAAGCCGCCCTCCGTGACGAGGATCAGCTCGGAGCAGGGCAGGGCGCAAAGGGCATCGGCATCCATCCCCCGGGCAATCACGACATCCCGCCTTCTGTGCGTCTGTGCCGAGAGTCCGTCAAGGGTCTGAACGACTTCAAGCGAAACACCGTGCTGCGGCTTTACAGCTTCGGCAATCCGGACATATTCGGCATCCAGCCCGATCAGCCTCAGGCAAATCGTCGTCACGCGCATAAACGGCCCTCGCTACTTGTTGGGAACTGCAGACAGATGATGGCGGCATTCTAGCCTCTCATCGTTAACCCTGATGCCGCAGATTCGCTCCCGAGACAAAACAAATCGTTATTTGACGTATTTGAGATACTCGCCGTAGCCTTCGCGCTCCATCTCCCCGCGCGGAATGAAGCGCAGCGAGGCGCTGTTCATGCAGTAGCGCAAGCCTCCGCGATCGCGCGGCCCGTCGGCAAACACGTGTCCGAGATGCGCGCCGCTTGCGGCGGCCCTGACCTCAGTGCGCACCATGCCCCAGGAGCGGTCCGTCTTCGTCGCGAGGGCCGATTCGCTGATCGGCCTGGTGAAACTCGGCCAGCCGGTGCCGGAGTCGAACTTGTCGCGTGAGGAAAAGAGCGGCTCGCCGCTCGTGATGTCGACATAGATTCCCGGCCTGTGCTCATCCCAGTACTCGTTGCGGAACGCGGGCTCTGTGCCACATTGCTGAGTGACACGATACTGCAGGGGCGTGAGCCGCTCTCTGAGCTCGGCTTCGCTCGCCTTGAGGAACTTGCGCAGTCCCGGATTCATGCGCGCCGCCCGAGCCTCGTCAAAGAGCTCCGGCTCGATGTGGCAGTAGCCGCGCGGATGCTTCAGAAGGTATTGCTGATGGTAGTCCTCGGCCCGGAAGAAGTTCCTGAGCGGCAGAACCTCCGTCGCGATGGGATCGGCATAGTGCGGCGCCACGCGGGCAAGTTCGGCGCGGATGACCGGCTCGTCTGCGGGATCGGTGTAGTAGACGCCGCTTCTGTACTGCGTGCCGCGGTCATTGCCCTGGCGGTTCACAGCGGTCGGGTCGATCGTCTTCAGGAACAGGCCGAGCACAAATGCCAGATCGGCCCTGGCCGGATCGTAGATCACGTGCACGGTCTCGGCAGCTCCGGTTCTGCCGCTGCAGACCTGCTCGTACGAGGGACTGGCAACGGAGGAATTCGCGTAGCCCGACTCGCAGGCAATAACGCCCTCGATCTGCCGCAGGAAGTGTTCGGTTCCCCAGAAGCATCCGCCCGCAAGATAGATCTCCCGCTCTCCGGGCTTTGGCGCAAGAGAGCCTTTTTCAGACGCCTGCGGCCCCGAACCGGCCTGGGCAATTGCACCGGCTGCCGAGACAAGCCCGAGCGCCGCGGCTGTGCGAACAATCATCCTTCGGTTCATAGAGACCTCTCAGAGAAATGTCGGTATATGGAAGGCAGTATACTTCACGCATTCGGATCGTCCCCGAAAATGAATGCATTTTTCTGCATTCAAATAATTATTTTTATTTGTTTTCAATAAATTGACTGACAACATTATTTCTCAGCCCCCGCTTGAGGTGCTGTACCGGGACGAGTGTCTCGCCGTCATCAGCAAGCCCGAGGGCATGATGGTGCACCGCACCAAGATCGCAAGCCGCGAGACGGTGTTTCTCGTGGACATCGCCAGAGCTCAGTTTGCTTCGCGCATCTACCCGGTGCACCGGCTCGATCGGGGCACCTCGGGCGCGATGCTCATCGCATTTGATGCGCAGACGGCGCGGGCGCTTGGCGAAGAGATGATGGAGGGCGCCATCAGCAAGACCTACCTTGCGCTCTGCCGGGGCTGGATAGAGGAGGAAACGCTCGTTGACAAGCCGCTTGGCGCCGTGAAGGACGATCTCATCGCGGAAGGTGCTGAAGAGCTCAAGCCCGCGCGCACGCGCATCGTGCCGCTTTTCAGGACGGAGGTGCCGGTCGCCTGCAGCCCCTACGAGTGCACGCGCCTCACGCTCCTGGAAGCCCTTCCCGAGCACGGCCGCCGGCACCAGATCCGCCGTCATCTAAAGTCCATCTCGCACCCGCTCATCGGCGACGCAACCTACGGCAAGGGTCCGCTCAACCGGGCGCTCTCCGAATACTTCGGCGGCGCAAGGCTCTACCTGCACAGCGCCAGCATCGGCTTTACCCACCCGGTCACAGGCGAGCGGATGCGCGTGCAGGCTCCGCTCACCGGACTCTTTGAGCGCGTCGCGGAAAGCCTGAGAGAAGGGGGCGCAGCCTAGAGCTGCTCGACCTTGATGCCGGCCTTTTTCAGAAACTGAATGCCCAGGTCGTCGCGGTAGATCTCGTGGTAGTACACCGCCTCGATGCCGCATTTCTGGATGAGCAGGGCGCAGTGAATGCAGGGGCTGTGCGTGACGTAAATGCTTGCGCCATGGCTTGAGTAGCCGTTGTAGGCAAGCTTGGCCACCGCGTTGAGCTCGGCATGCTGCACTTCGGGACGGGTCACGAGCTTGCCGTCGACCTCAATCTCGCAGCAATTGTCGTACCCCGTGGGCATGCCGTTCCAGCCAAAGGAAATGATCGAGTTGTTCTTGACGATCACGCAGCCCACCTGAAGGCGCCTGGCGTAGCTGCGCTTGGCGGCGATCTGCGCGATCTGCATGTACATCTGGTTGTCTTTTCTGATATCCATCGCACTCAGGCTCATGCACGGGGCCTGGCCTGCCTCCTCAAAACAAACATCCTGCCCGGGACTCGGCGCGCGCGCCCGCCCGCTCAGCACAGAATGAGCATTTTGGCACGAAGGGCACTCCTGCCGATAGGTCTGGAGCCATTCTATTTGAGGTTTCTCCGGAGACTTGAAGAGCAGGGGCACTGTTGCCAACCGCCGGCGCCTTCGCTAATATGAAGTAATACAAACATTTAATACTTCTTACGCTAGGAGAGTATCTTGAAACTCAAGCTTGCCGCTCTGGCTGCCCTCGCGGCCGCATCCTTCGCCGCCGAGGCACACTTCGGGATGCTGATTCCCGACAAGGCCGCCGTGGCCGATCAGAAGGCTTCCACCGTGAATCTCACCATCGCCTTTGCCCATCCCTTTGAGGGCAACGGCATGACGATGGCCAAGCCCCGGGCCTTCTACGCCGTGGCCGACGAGAAGAAAATCGACCTCATGAAGACCCTGAAGCCCGCCAGGTTCCTCGGCAAGTCCGCCTGGAAGAGCGCCTTTGCCGCGAAAAAGCCCGGCGTGTACCAGTTCGTCGTGGAACCCGAACCGTACTGGGAGCCCGCCGAGGACAAGTTCATCGTGCACTACACGAAGGTCGTGGTGCCCGCCTACGGCGAGGAGGAGGACTGGGATGAGCCCGCCGGCGTGAAGACCGAGATCGTGCCGCTTACGCGCCCCTTCGGCAACTGGGCCGGCAACACGTTCCAGGGCGTCGTTCTCGTTGACGGCAAGCCCGTGCCCGGCGCCGAGGTGGAGGTCGAGTACTACAACAGGGACGGCAAGAAGAAAGCGCCCACCGACCATCACGTCACGCAGGTCGTGAAGGCTGACAGCAACGGCGTGTTCACGTACACTGCCCCCTGGGCCGGCTGGTGGGGCTTTGCAGCGCTTACCGATGCCGACTACAAGCTCAAGCAGGACGGCAAGGACAAGGACGTTGAACTCGGTGCCGTTCTCTGGACCAAGTTCGACTGATCTGACTGACGCTCATGCATATTTCTGAAGGCGTTCTCTCGGCTCCGGTGCTCATCGCCGGAGCCGTATTTGCGGCAGGGGGCATCGCTCTCGGGCTGAAGAAGCTGCGCGACGACCGGCTGATGACGGCCGGGCTCCTTGGCGCGGCCTTTTTCGTCGCATCCCTCATTCACGTGCCCGTAGGCATTTCAAGCGCCCACCTCATTCTGAACGGACTCGTGGGCGTGCTGCTCGGCTGGGGCGCCGTGCCCGTCATCTTCATCGCGCTGCTGCTGCAGGGGCTCATCCTGCAGTTCGGCGGACTCACGGTGCTCGGCGTGAACACCGTCACGATGGGGGCGGGGGCTCTTGCCGCGCACTACCTGTTCCGCGCCGTGAGCGGCGGGCAGACCGGAAGTCGCTTCACCGCCGCGGCCGCGCTTGCGGGCGCAGCGGGAATCCTTGTGAGCAGCCTGCTCACGGCTGCCGCGCTCGTATTCACCGAAGAGGGGTTCTGGGCAGCCGCTGCTGCGCTCCTTGCCGCGCACCTGCCGATCATGGTCGCCGAAGGCGTCATCACGGCAATCGTGTGCCGGTTCCTGCTCAAGGCCGCTCCCGATCTTTTCTCAGGAAATTCGCTGTGAAAAAACTCCTTTGTTCGGCGCTCATCGCACCCGTCATTCTGTTTTCGGCTGAGGCGATCGCCCATCGCGTGAACCTCTTTGCCTGGGTCGAGGGCGATGCAGTCCAGGCCGAGGCCAAGTTCTCGGGCGGCGCGCGCGCGAGAAACGCCAGGATCACGGCCACGGACAAGGCGACCGGCAAGCTGATTGCAAGCGGCACGACCGACGGCAAGGGCGCCTGGCACTTTGCGCTTGACGCGAAGACGCGCTCGGCGGCGCACGACATCCTTCTGGTGATCGACGCAGGCGAGGGCCACCGCAACGAGTGGACCGTTCCCGCAAGCGACTTCGCCCAGGGCGCTGCCGCCCCTGAACCCCCTTCCGGGCAGCCCGCGCAGGAACCCGCGCCGCAGCCAAGCGCCGCCCCGGCGCCCGGCGTCTGCGTGAGCAGGGCCGAACTCGAGGCGATCGTCAGCCGCGCGCTCGACGCCAGGCTCGCTCCCGTGATGCGCGCCGTTGCGCAAAACAGGGACGAGGGCCCGAAGCTCTCCGAGATCGTGGGCGGCATCGGCTGGATCGTGGGACTGTTCGGCATTGCAGCATATCTGCGCAGGCGCCGCTCCGAGTAGGATGATGGCGATCGACCCCAGAGTACGGATTGCTGCCGGAGCCCTGCTTGCCTGCGCAAGCGCCGTGGTTCCGAGCATTGCCGCAGCGGCGCTCTCGGCCGTCTGCGCCGCTCTTTTTGCCGCCGCACTGCCCGCGCCAGCGCGTGCAACCGCGCTCGGACGACTTGCCTCGGTGAACGCGTTCCTCATTTTCATCTGGCTCTTCCCCCCGTTCACCGTGCCGGGGGAAGCGGCCTTTCACGTGTTCGGCCTGCCCGCAAGCCGCGCCGGGCTCTCGATTGCGCTTCTGGCAACCCTCAAGTGCAACGCAGCCTTCCTCTGGTTCACGGCCGCCACGGGCACCATGACGCTCACTGAGTTCGCCAGGGGCCTCACGGGGCTTCGCTTTCCCGCAAGGCTCGTGTCGCTGCTGCTGCTCACCGCGCGCCAGATCGGCACCTTCTCGGAGATTTCCGCGCAGCTGCGCCAGGCGGCCAGACTGAGGGCCTTCCAGCCCCGGCTCGACCGGCGCACGTACCGCACGCTCGCGAGCTTTGTCGCCATTCTCCTGCTGCGCGCCTTCGGCAAAAGCCGCGCGATGCAGGACGCGCTCAAGCTGCGCGCCTTCAGCGGCACCTGGCCGCGCCCCGAATCCGCAAGGCTCGCCGCAGCCGACTGGACCGTGCTCGGCCTTGCAGCCCTTGCCACCCTTATCATTGCCTGCGTCTCGATTCTTCTGCCCTAAAGCGCCATGTCTGGAAAACACCTTCTGCAAGTCAAGAACCTCTCGTTCGGATTCACGGGGACATCCCGTCTGTTTGACGGAGCCTCGCTCACGATCCACGAGGAGGACCGGATCGGTCTCTGGGCCGACAACGGCTCAGGCAAGACGACGCTTCTGCGCATCATCACCGGACTGCAGAAAGCCGACGCGATGGAGCTCACGCTTGACGGCAAGCCGGTCACGGACGAGCAGGGATTCCGGCAAGTGCGCAAAAGCTTCGGCTTTGTTCTGCAGAATGCCGAAGACCAGCTCTTTTTCCCCGAAGTGATCGATGACGTGATGTTCGGGCCGCTCAATCTGGGCCTCTCTGAGACCGAGGCGCGCAAGGCCGCTCTTGAGGCTCTTTCCAGACTCGGCATCAGCCAGCTTGCAAACGCCGATTCCTTCCGGCTCTCGGGCGGTCAGAAGCGCCTTGTCTCCATTGCCTCGATCCTGGCGATGCGCCCGGTCGGGCTGCTGCTCGACGAGCCGACGACGGGGCTCGATGCCAAGGCAAGGGCGCGCCTGATCGAAGTGCTCGGCGCGCTCGACGGGCCGCGCCTCATCGTGAGCCACGACATGGCGTTTCTGCGTGCGGTTTCCAACCGCCTTGTGAGCATTGAAAACGGGCATCTGGTGCCCCTGAATTTCCCGGCCGGTGAGCACTTTTCCTGAGCCAAACTGCAAAAATATCCCGCTTTTCACGGTTTTCCGCTCTCGTTTGCTGAATTCCCTAGCATTTTCAAGTGTTTTAAGCGTATATTTGGGAATCATCGTTTTCACTCTTATCCGAAAGGAGAATCACCCATGAACAAAGTTGAACTGGTTGCCGCCGTTGCCGAGCAGACCGGCCTCACCAAGGCTCAGGCTCTGGCCGCCGTCAAGGCCTTCACGGACGTGGTCGTTGCCAAGGTTGCCGCCGAAGAAGACGTGCAGCTGATCGGCTTTGGCACGTTCGCAGCCAAGAAGGTTGCCGCCCGCACCGGCCGCAATCCCTCCACCGGCGCCGAGATCAAGATCGCGGCCAAGACGGTTCCCGTCTTCAAGGCCGGCAAGGCCTTCAAGGACGTGGTCAACGCTCCCAAGAAGAAGACCCGCGCCCGCAAGGCCTAATGGGTTTCTCCGCAAGCGCGCTTCCGAAGGGCCGAGCCCCGGGGGCGCGCATGAAGAGGGCGGCTCTTTCGGGGGCCGCTCTTTTTTCGTGTGGAGTGCGCCGATTCCGCCGATCGCATTGCTGGACTACAATGAGCAGAGGGCCGCGCAAATGGATATCAGCGCGCGGTTCGGAAACAGCAAAGGAGGGCGCATGCAGAAACGATTCAAACTCACACTGGCCGCGGCTTTCGCAGCTCTGATTCTGTCCGGATGCCAGACGATGCAGGACGTGCCGGCCGACGACAAGGCTCCCGTGGTCAACATCTCCCAGGTTCTTGATCCGCCGCCAGCCAAAGGAAGCATCCAGCAGAGAAACGACGAAAGGTTCAACGCTCTCGGCCGGGAACTGCGCAAAACGCCGCGCGGCAAGCGAATCCAGATCGACGCCGACCGCTGCTTCCCCGAGCCGCTGCGGCTCTGGATGGGGCAGACGATCGGCGTGGAACTGTCCAAGGAGAAGACGCCCGAGACATGGCGCCTGATGGACATGGCCCAGCCCATTCTTCTTGTCTCGCAAAGAAAGGCCAAGAAATACTTTTCGCGTCCCCGGCCCTTTGCCGAGTTCAATCCCAAGGATCAGACCTGCAGGCCCGACCAGCGCAAAGGCCTAGGCAACTACAAGAGCTATCCCTCGGGACACACGATCACGGGCTGGTTCGCCGCTCTGGTCTTTACCTCGCTTGTGCCTCAGAAGGCCGAAGCCATTCTGCGCGAAGGCTACACGATGGGCGAGAGCCGCTGGATCTGCGGCGCGCACTGGAAGAGCGACGTTGAGGCGGGACGCACTTCCGGCGCCGCGCTCTTTGCCCGCGCCGTGGGCGATCCCTCGTTCCGCACCCAGATGGATCGCGCCCGGGAAGAGCTGCAGAGCAAGCTGCAATAGAAGCCTCGGGTGAGAGCAGGCCGCGGAAAACCGAAAGTCGGTTCCGCGGCCTTTTCCGTCTTGAGAGGCCGGTCAAGTTCCGGCAGCTGCGGCGTACAGGCTCTTGAGCCTGCGCTTGCTAACGTACATGCTGTGGTCTGCGCGCTCGAAGACGTCGTTCACGCAGCTGTCTGCCTCAAACCTAGCCATGCCGCAGGCGCAAATGGGCCGGCCGGGAGCAAATTCGCTTTCGGTATAGCTTTCGGCCTTCCGGACCAACTCGTCAATGTTCTCATAGTCCCGTCCCTGGCAGATCACGACAAACTCGTCCCCGCCTACGCGGAAGACGGGGCTATGGCTGAACACGTTGCAGATGTGCCTGCCGGCTTCTCTCAGGTAATGGTCCCCGGCGCGGTGTCCTTGCGTGTCGTTGACCGTCTTCAGATCATTGAGATCCATCACTACCACGGCAAAATTCCCGACCGTCCGCTCCTTGATCTGCCGATCGAGCCGGGTTTTCGCCTCCGCGTAGGCGTTGCGGTTCTTCAGGTCGGTAAGCACATCGGTATGCGCCTCATCCCGGATCTGGGCAATGCGCCTTGCGTAGTCCTCCTCGTGGCGCACTGCGGCGTCAATGTCCTGCAAGCCCACGATCAGGCGCTTTTCGCCTTCTTCGGCAACCAGCACGGCCTTGAGCTGCACGTACTTCGCCCGCTCGCCGAAATGGATCCGGTAGCTCAGCGTAAACATGCCGCAGCGCTCAATCTCGCGCAGGACGCTTTCCTTGCTGAAGAGGGAAAGGAACCGCTCCTGGTCCTCCTTCACGAGCACGCCGCGGATGTTCTCCCGGGATGCCTCGAAAAACCGTCCGCCTTCCTTGGGCACGGCAAAGGCTTCGTACTGGGCGACCGAGCGGTATTCTTGGTAGTAATCCGTTTCAGGATCCACGTCATAGATGCAGATGAACTCGCCGACGAGCGCATTGATCCGCGCGTAGGCCCTGTGCTCGCCATTCAGGCGCTCGGCAAGGAGCCTTCTGCGCTCGTCGTCCTTTTCGCCGGCAATGACCCTGAAGCGCAGCACGCTGGTTCCCAGCATGAGCGCCATGCTGTAAAGCGGCAGGTACGGGAACCACAGCTGCAGGATCAGGAATGTCGAGGCGACCAGGCCGAAAAACGCAATGGCGCGGTAGCGATGGCGCAGTTCATCGGAACGGCGGCTCTGGACGCTGGGGGAGAGCGCATAGATGGAACTGCACAAAAGCAGCACGATCACGGCGGCAAGGAGCACATACCGCGCCGCAAGCGCCTTGTACACGCACTGGGCATCAACTGAGAAGAGGACCGGCGCGAAGGCATTCACGATTACCGTCGCCGCGACGGTCACGAAATACCCGCGGCCCACCAGGTCGAGCACCCGGCCTTCGGCCCGGTCCGCCTCCAGATAGGCAACGGCAAACTGCGTCCAGAGCATGACGGCAAGCGCCATGCTCACAAAGTAGAGCGAGGTGTCAACAAAAAGCAGCGAAGGGATCTTGAGGGACTCAATGATGCCCCAGAGAATGTCGGTCGCGTAGTAGACAAGCACCGCCAGAAGAAACCTTCTGTACCTGCGCTGAGCCTTCAGGGCAAGGCCGGAGCGGTTGAGAAAGATCTCCTCGTTCTCAATCAGCAGTACTAAAACCGCGATCACCCCAATTGCTGAATAGTACATTGATGAACATTCCCCCCGTTGCAGTGTCAGCCGTCGCAAAAGCGCCACGCGAGCGGTCTCAACCCACTTTTTCCGCCTGTCTTTATTTCATTTTGACGATTATAGGCGCAAAATACGCACCCGTTCCTTTTAATGAATCATGCCGTGATTTTATTCTGCCATCCCCGCCAGCAGAAGCCGCTTCATGCCGCGGCTTCTGGCGCAAAATGCAAACACAGCGCAGGCGCGAATTTGCCTTCCGGCGCGGTTAAAATCTAATATGGTTGTTTTTGTTGCAAACTTGAATTGTCGAGGCTGACAGTGAAACTCAAACATTCCGCCGCCGTTCTTGCCTGCGCCATCCTGTGCCTGAATTCAACCGGCTGCTCGCTCTTTCAGACTGAGCCTGCCCCCGTTCAGGAGCCTGCGCCGCAGCCGCTCAAGATCGACGGAAGCAGTTTCGTTCCGCCGCCGCCCACGCAGGAATCCTCCACGCAGAAAACCGACGAGGACTCGCTTGTGATGAGCCTTGCGCTCCGGGACACCGAGCGCGGGAAACGAGCAGCGCAGGACATGGATCTCACAAAGTTCTGGCGTCTGATGGTTCGGTATTCCAAGGTGAGCGGTCGTAACATCACGCCCAAGTCGCTGCCCGCAACGCACAAGCTGCTGGTGATAACCTGGCGTACGGCCAGGCTTGCCGCGGTGGCGGCCAACAAGCACTATCCGCGAAAGCGTCCCTGGGTCGACTTCCTTGCCGAGGACGAGACCTGCAGGCCGGATCTGAAGGCCTCTGCCGCGAGCGAGGATTCCTTTGCCTCGTCGTTCACGACGCGTATCTGGTCCGTAGCGCTTGCGCTCTCGGCCGTGCTACCGAGCCGCTCGGACGCGATCGTGCGCGAAGCCGTGGAAATCACCACGAGCCGCTGGATCTGCGGCCTCGCATGGAAGAGCGATGTCGAGGCGGGCAGGGTGCTCGGCTCGGCCGTATACAGTCAGCTGAGCGGCGAGCCCGAGTATCAGGAACTGCTCAGAAAAGCGCGTGCCGAACTTCTTGCCTCTCACTAGGCCATCCTTCCCGAGCCCTGCAGCAAGAACGTTGTTTAAGGTTGTTTCAATGCGCACCAAAGTCTTCACCGCCTGCTTGTGCCTGCTCTTCGTTTCCGGATGCGGAAACGAGGACTACACGTCTCTGGTGCGCAACGGATTCTGGGCGGGAAACCGCGTCAGCCCGATCAGCAGCGCGGTCGACACCTGGCAGGGGTGCTTTTCCGGCAGCCAGAGCTGGAAGACAGTTCACGACAAGAACAATCAGGCAAGCGTCGTCTTCACCTGCCGCGTGGGCAAGAACTACACAAGGGGCCTTCTCGACCTGATGAAGAATCTCCATGCACTCGCTTCGCGCCACACGGACGCCAAGGGCGAATTCAGGAAAATCTTCGCCAAGGATCTTGCCGGGGCTTCGGATCTCAGGAACGTTACCTTGAAGCTCACTTTCCCGGTTGCCAATCCGCGCAGCTTCAGCGCCGACAAGACCACGCCCGCCTTCATCGGCGAGTGGGGCGACGGCACCGAGCTGCCGATCGGAACAGTCACGACCGAGGACATGGTCAATACGATGTTCCGCATCCCGATCGTCCCGGCCGGCGGAAGCCAGAAACGGGTTCTTGACGTGGGCAGGACTCTGCAAAACGAGATGCAGCGGCTGATCGGCGCCTATTTTGAGCACAAGAAGATCAATTTCGGCGTGACCAGCATCACCCAGGACGGCAAGACCTACGCGAACCTGAACGACAACAACGGCAAGCCGCTGCTCATCGAGTACCCGTACTACAAGGTCACTTCCGAAAATGTCGAGCAGGCCGTCGACTCCCTGCTGGTGCCGAACACCCTGCAGTGCAACCGGTGGTACGAATCGCGCATGCGGGGACTGCTCGGAAGCTCAGAAAAACGCGGCGAGTTCGAGGCCTTCAACTCGCTGTGCCGCATGGATCCGCGCATGGAGCCGGGATACTCGGCGACAACCCGCGTGGGCTACGAGGTCGTCTCCGACAGGCAGTATGCGATGGCCAGACGCTTCATGTACCAGCTCCACAACAGCGTCGTGAACGAAACCACCTGCAGGCCGGACTACTGGGATGAAGCTGTTGACGTCATCAATGAGTTCGGCAACGACGAGACCAAGGCACGGGCGGCCCGCGAGGTGGAAGTCTGGAAAAACAGATGCCTCACCCGAACCAGCGAGAACGGGTTCACCTACCTCAGAAAGGCGGCGCTTTTCCGGGCCGCCTCGCCCCATGTCTGCTCGAGCGGCGTGGCCGAAGCCATGTACGACCGCAGAAACATGGTGCATCTGTCCGAGCGGGACAAGGCCTTCATTGCCCGCAAATTCAAGGCGATCCGTGAGCAGTGCGCTTCCGTCGGCAAAATCGCGGGCATCGCTTCGTCGCCCGACGCGAGCGACCTGATCAGTCCTCCCGGCACCAAGGATGCCAGAAGCCTGCAGGAGGTTGCAGCCAACATCGACTACTACGTCTCCGTCTTCTTCTGCAAGGACAAGGACAATCCCGAGAGCCCCTGCCACAAGCCCGGTTACATCGAACGGCTGAAGAGCGACGAATATGCCGCCTTCAAGCGGCTGACTGATGCCAGCCCGGACCGATACAACATGATCGAGGAGCTGATTTGCGGCGAACTCGGCTACTGCAGCTACGGCGTTCTGAGCGACATCTACTTTGCCGACGCCCTGAAGGCTGGCGAGAGCGCGGTGCCGCTCTCAAGCCATCAGACGGCCGGACTGGCATCCGTGCCAGAGACAGCCGAGCCGGCGGCTACCGAGCAGAGCCCATCCGAACAGCCAGCCCCCGCAGCAGCAGGGGCGGGCGGACAGCAATCGGCTCAGGCCGAAGAGGCTGCCGCCAAAGACGCGGCGCCTCAGACGAAAGCTCAGCCCAGTCAGGCGGCCTCGGTCAAGGCCGACGCCGCCCGTGTAAAGGCAAAGGCTGCGCAGCCGGCTTCCGCCAAAGGCCGGGTTGCTCAGGCGAAGGCCAAAGTTCAGCAACCCGCTTCCGGCAAGGGCAAGGCCGCTCAGAAGAAGTCCGGCAACCAGAAGCCTGCCACCGCCAAGGGGAGCCGCGCTCGGAGCAAGACTCAGGCGAAGCGCTCCGCCTCCAGAAAGACGGAAAAGAAATAGCCGGCGCATTCGGGCTGAATCAGCGCAGCAGACTGCAGAAGGAGACCGCATTCTTCTGCAGTTTTTTGTTTCTGGAGTTTTACGAGGCGAAGGCCTCGTTCAGGATCGCGATGGGAATGCGCTCCTGCTCAAGACGCAGCCGGCCCGAGCGCAGATAATCCCAGAGCGCAAGCTCGCTCTCGGTGAGGCCTTCGGCGGGGCAGGGGATTTCGCGGGTGGGATCGGCAATCGCCAGATGCGCAAAGCGCTCAGCCACAGGCCGATCCATCAGCACGGACTGCACGCCGGGCAGCCACCCCCGCAATCTTGCCAGGATCGCAAGCCCGTGCTGGTCGAGATCACTCAGGTAGCGGATGCAGGTGTGCTTCATCCAGCTCACGCGCCGGGCGGGCGGATCGGGCAGGGCGCAAGCGCGGAAAAGCTAGCCTCAAGCCTTCTCAAATCGATGAAAAATCATTCTCTGTATCAATTTTTCTATTTTAATTTCAATGATTATTTTCTCTGCTTTCCTGAAATCCCATCTCTGAGAAGCCGCCCGCTCATTCCGGAAAACACTTGCGCAGAACGGGGGCAAAGGCATCAGCTAGCGTCGTGCCGGATCCTTTTTTCCAAAAAGCACAGTAGGCCTTGCGGATCGCCTCGCCGTTCCTGAACACGGGGATTCTGCGGACAGCCTCCTCTTCAGCGCTCGCCGGGGTGATGACATCGACGGGCAGGAAGGCTCTTCCCGTGACCACGCTGAGACGCGCCTCGGCGAGCGTTTCCGAAAACTGATATTCGGCCCTCAAGCCGAGCGAGAGGTCATAGTACAGGCGCTCCTCATCCTGCTCGGATTTTGCGGCAATGAGCACGCAGGGCTGGCCCTCGAGCTCCCGGATGTCGACGCTCTCAAGCCGGCTCAGGGGCGATCTTGAGGAAACCTCGATGTGCAGCGCGCTGTATCCGAGCACGAGATTGTTGTATTCGGACGAAAAGACCCTACGCTGGTCGTTGACGACAAGGTCCAGTGCATCGTCCCGCATCTGCAGGTACAGGCTCTCGTGGCTGCCGCTCACGGCGGAGATGTCCGCCTGGGGATGACTTGCCGAAAACTCCGCGACGGCCTGCGTGAGTTCGCTTCCGAGATACGCGCGGTTGTACCCGAGGCGCAGGGCGGGCCGCAGCGGCGCATCGATGCGGCGCGTCTCGGCGATGAGCTGCTCGAGCAGGGAGGCGAGAAAGAGGCTGCGCCGGTAAAAGTGCGCGCCCGCGGCCGTCAGGCTGAACGTGCGGTTGTGCCGGGCAAGCAGGGGAACGCCCACCTCGTCCTCGAGTTTTTTCACCTGCTGGGAGATTGCCGACTGCGACACGTGGCACTTTGCGGCCGCGTCCTGAAAATTGCCGCTCTCGACGACGGCCTGGAAATACTGGATTCTTCGGAGCATGGCGCAAACCTTTCCGACCAAGTCTTCATGGAATATCAATTAGAAAATCTTATCAAAACTGAGAGAAAATGGAATTGTTTGTCGGATCTTTGCTAATTAGACTCGCCTCCCATGAATGGAACCCGTGGGTTCCGCCACTTCTCAGGAAACCGAACAGCAAGGAGCATCAGCCATGAGCAAAACGCTTGTGATCTTTTTTTCCCGTGCAGGCGAGAACTACGTCCAGGGGCGCATCGAAAACCTGCCCCGGGGCAATACGGAAATCGCCGTCGGCTTCGTCCGCGAGGCAACTTCCGCTGATGTCTTTCGCGTGGAGACCGTGAAGGAATACCCGGCCAGGTACCGCGAATGCACGGACGAGGCGGCGCTTGAGCAGGAAAGCGGCGAAAAGCCGGAGCTCAAGAACCGTCTCACGGACATCTCCGCCTACGACAAGGTCGTCGTCGCCGGCCCCATCTGGTGGGGGACCTTCCCGATGGCGGTGCTCTCAGCCGTGCAGGATCTGGACTTCTCCGGCAAGACCGTGTACCCGCTTGCCACCCACGAAGGCAGCGGCCTCGGCGGAACGGCCGACTTCGTGCGCCGCCACTGCAAGGGCTGCACCGTGGGCGAGGGGCTTGCCATCCAGGGGGCATCCGTCGGCTCCAGCCGCGCCCGGATTGCCGAATGGGCGAAAAGGAACGCGCTGTAGAAAACGGAAAGGAGTGAAGACATGGACAATCCCAAGAATGTCATGATCGTGACGGGCGCCGGGCAGATCAGCCTTGCCATCACGCGCCGCATGGGCTGCGGCAAGAAAATCATCCTCGGCGACAAGCGCATCGAAAACGCCAATGCCGTCGCGACCGTGCTCAACGCCGCCGGCTTCGATGCCACGCCGTTCGAGATGGATCTTTCCGACCGGGATTCGATTCAGAGAATGATCCGATTTGCGCAGACCTTCGGCCCCGTCAAATACCTCGTCAACGGGGCGGGCGTCTCGCCCTCGCAGGCATCGATCGAAACGATTCTCAAGGTGGATCTCTACGGCACCGCGGTGCTCCTTGAGGAAGCCGGCAAGGTGATCCGCCGCGGCGGCTGCGGCGTGACGATCTCGAGCCAGTCCGGCTTTCGCATGCCGGCGCTCACGGCCGAGCAAGACAGAGCGCTCGCGATGACGCCCGCGGAGGATCTGCTCGGACTGGATTTCCTGCAGCCGGACAGAATCCGGGACACGCTGCACGCATACCAGCTCGCCAAGCGCTGCAACGAGAAGCGCACCATGTACGAGGCCGTGCGCTGGGGCGAGCGCGGCGCCCGCATCAACGCCATTGCGCCGGGGATCATCGTGACGCCGCTTGCCATCGACGAATTCAACGGGCCGCGCGGAGACTTCTACAAGAACATGTTCGCCAAGTGCCCGGCCGGACGCCCGGGAACGGCCGACGAAGTCGCCGACGTGGCCGAGCTCTGCATGAGCGAGCGCGCCCAGTTCATCACCGGATCGACCTTTCTTGTGGACGGGGGCGCCACGGCAAGCTACTACTACGGTCCGCTCCAGCCAAAGGCCTGACCGGAGCCGGCAGGCGGCTCGGGCACTTTCCGAACCCGAGCTGCCAGAGCCATGCCTCGGCGCATGGCGTCTTCGGCTGCCATCCGCATTTTGGATTTCAGGAGCAGCAAGGTGCTTGAGGCAGGCACCTGAAAATCATTTTCTCCATCGTAATGGCGAAAAATACGAAGTTTTCGCCATTACGATGGAGGATTCTTCGTTCTGCAGCTTTCTCGGTCTGATCACTGCGGAAAAGCCTGATGGGACTGCGGGAGGCCGCGGAAGCCAGTCCCGGTAGCGGCCCAAGATAGGGGCGGACACCCGAAAAAAGAAAACCGGCCCCAATCGAAGCCGGTTTTTCTTTTCTGCGCCAAATGCGCCCTAGGCCTGCAGCGGGCGGCGTGCGCCGGGAGTGTAGGTGTCGCGCACCCGGTCGGGCCGCTCCTTGGCAAGCGCATCCTTCACGGCGCGGTCAACCGAGAGGTAGGAGAGCTGCGAGGGCATCAGATAGGGGCTCGCGGCATTCATCAGGCCGATGCGTGCGCGCCGGTGCAGGCGGCACAGCGACAGTCCGATTCCCCGGCTGTTCAGGTTGTGCGCAAGAAAGATCAGCGACTCAATCGAAGTGCCATCCAGATCGGGCGTCTCCTCCATGCTCAGAATCACGTGCGAGACCGCCGCATCCTTGCGGCGCGCCTCGATCATGTCGGCCACGCGCCGCAGGCTCGGCTCGGCGTTCGCAAAGAACATCGGCTGGTCAAGGCGCAGGATCATCATGCCCTCGGTGGGGGTCGTGTCATTGAAGAGCTTGACGTTGACATAGCTGTGCGAGCCGTTGAGCTTGCGCAGCTCCGAGACGTGAACCTTTGCCGAGCTGATCAGCACCTGCGCGACGGAAAGCACGACGGACACGAGCAGGCCGTTCAGAACTCCCAGGAAAGCCACGGAAAGGAACGAGGCGACCACCAGAAGCCGGTCGCGCTTCCACACGAAGTAGGTCTTGAGCGGCTTGGGAGACAGGCCGTGGCTCACGGCCTTGATCACGATTGCGCCCAGTACCGGCTCGGGAATCTTGCTGATGAAGGGCATCAGAAAGATGACGATCAGCACAAAGAGGGCGAGGGCAACGGCGCCTGCAAGGCGGCTCTTGGCCCCGGCCTGCTCGTTCAGGCTCGTCGCCGAGAAGCCTGCGCCAACAGAGAGGCCTCCGAAGAAGCCCGAGAGCAGGTTCGCCGTGCCCAGGGCCACGAGATCCCGGTTGGAGTTCGGATGCAGGCCGTGGCGGGCCGCCGTGGAATGGATCGAGGAGTAGGACTCGGCGTAGACCATCAGGCACAGGGCCGCGCTCATCTGGATTGCTCCGATCCAGTCCGCGTCGTACAGGCTCTCGATCGAAAGCGCGCTCGGCTGCAGCTCGATGTTGCCCACAAGCTCCACGCCCCAGCCCTCAAGCGGCAGAAAATAGGAGGCGATGACCGAGGCAATCACAACCCAGAGGCTTGCCGGCTGCTTGGGCCAGCGCCAGGCAAAGAGCACCGCGAGCGAGATGATGCCCACGGCGGCTGCCGCCAGGTTGATGGAAGGAATCTCCTGGGCGATGGCGATGACGCGCTCGATCGGATTGCGAGTCAAGATGTGCATGCCGAGCAGCTTGGGAAGCTGCATGATGATGATCGTGAGCGACAGGCCCATCGTCACGCCGCGCAGCACGGGCTTGGCAACGAAGTTCGCCGCCTGGCCGAAATTCAGGATCCGAGCGAGGATGAACCAGAATCCGACCATCATGACCAGCACTGCGGCAAGGGTTTCGGGATGCGCGTTGATCTGAACGGCCGAAAGCGTTGAAACCGCCACCGCGAGCACCATCGCCGAGGAGGACGTCGCCGAGACGATCGCGTACGGACTCGTGCCGATGACCATGTAGGCGAGCAGACCGAAGAACAGGGCGATCAGGCCTGCAAGCGGGGGCATGTGGGCGATGCCGGCATAGGCCACGGCTTCGGGCACCAGGATGCCCACGACGGCAAGGCCGGCCGCGAAGTCTGCCTGATAGGCCGAAAGGGGCGTAGTGCGAACCTGCTCGACGCTCTGGGCAAACGACTGCCGCGCGTCCTGGACGCTGCTCGCCAGCTTGCGCCTCATCAGGGGCAGATTAACATTGATTGATTGCATATTTGAACGATAAAAGCCCTGTCCGGGAAATGTCTGTCACTCCCGGGACAATGCGTAATCGCAAAAGGCTAATAAGTGTTTATCAAAAGACGAATTGGGGATTGTACGTCGCGCACTCCACCGTCCGCCGCTTCTTGCGGAAAACTACGGGAATACGATGAAGCGATTTTCCAACACTCGACGAAAAACGCGCCGCTTCCCGCGCCAGGGGTTCAGGCAGTCGCTCAAGCACAAGTCTTTCAGGCCGAAGCGGATGGAAGATGAGGGGACGCCCAGAGGGCGTCCCGGCGGGCCTATCTCTTCCAGAACTTCGGATCGTTCACCATGTTCCAGAATCTGTCGATGTCGATCGAGAGGATGATCCTGGCCTTCTGCGCGCCTCCGGGCGGAACGCGCGGATAGGCGAGGGACTGACCGTAGGAGAGCCCGTACTGATCGTTCACGTCGATGTACCGGGTCACCTCTTCGGTCACGATCGTCGGGTCAATGATGATCGCCGAGACGATGACGTCCCAGACAAAGTGCTGGAAGTTCGGATTCTTCTGGAAGTTCTGTCCGACGAATGTCTTCTTGAACATCGAGGCCATCGGATGGCCGGCCTTTTTCATGGTTTCAAGGATCCGGACATAGTGTTCGCGGCGGAACACGACCTTTTCGCAGACATCCAGGCCGACGACAATCTGCTCCTTGAATGGAGAGCGCACGGCAATGCGGGCAGCTTCGGGATCAAACCACCAGTTGAATTCGCCTGCGGGCGTGATGTTCCCTTGCTGGTAGAAGGCGCCTCCCATGTAGATGACGCGCTTGATGAGCGGCACGATGTCGGGCGCCATGCGGACAGCGAGCGCCAGATTGGTGCAGGGGCCGATTGCCGCAATGGTGATCTTTCCGGGATTGGCGCGGATCGTGTCAATGATGAAGTTGACGGCATGCTTGTCAACGGGCTTGACGGGAGAGTCCTCGCCATAGGCCTCGCGGTAGGCCGCCTGCCAGGAGAGGGGCTTGGGCTTCTGGAATGCTCCGAAATATTCATCGTGCCCACGACCGATGAGCCTGATCTCCCGATCGATGTACTCCCAGCGATGGGGGTGAAGCGGGAACTGGGTGCCGGCGGCAACGGGCACGCCGGTGACTTTCGCATCCTGGAGCTGGCGCAACGCGTAGGCGGTTCCCTGTTCCTGCCAGGTGTTTCCGGAAACCGTCGTGATGCCCACGAGCTTAACGTTGTCAGCCTTGGCAAGCATCACCATGGCGACGCCGTCGTCAAACGCCTCAACCATGTCCGAGTCCAGAAGAACCATTTCCCGCTCGGGAGCGGCCTGGGCAATGGAACACACTGAAAGATGAAGGGAAACAAGGGCGGCCAGAACGGCCTTCTGAAGCTTTGTCATAGAAACCCCCAAGGATGGCGCGGAAAAAACAAGCCTGTTGCCGGGAAGGAACGGCCCTGCGCTATGGCAAATCATACCGAATCCTGATGCAAAGCATTGCCCGCCAGACCATCTCGGAAACTATAACATTTTTATTTGCATTTTGATTAACAAAGATTTTCTTTCATGCAATGATGATTTCTTCAAAAGAGAGCCTTTTCAAGAACTTTTCTGCACAAAGACTAGTTGCCCGCTCCAGTTAATCATCTCTGATCGCAGAACATGCCTTTATCTTTCATCAGAATTTCTGTCGATCAGAGTTTGTTTTCCGCTCACTTTGTTTATATAATTTATCTAGAATAAAGAGAATGCAAAGATCATGTCCGAAAAACTCGATAAAAGCCAGGTCATTGGTTTGCCGGAAGGCGCCGCAATTCAATTTATCAAAGACAAGTGGTATGTCTTTTTCGCCTACTGCTATCGCCTCGGAGAAAAGCGCTACCAGGAACGTGATTACATCGGGACGATCAAGGGCAACGAGTTTGTTCCCAACGACTACTACATCGATCACCGTCCGGACCGAAAGCATCGCCCGCTCAAGAACTGGAAGAATCCCGAGAAAGCCAAGATTGAGAGAGCCAAGGCCGAACAGGCTCTCCAGAGCGACAAGATTGTTCAAAGCCGCCCCAAGGATTTCGCCAGGAATGAACCCTTCGAACTGAGTGTCGGAGCATCGGCTCTGCTGATGCAGTCGCTCTACAGCTCTGGCATGGTTGAGGATCTGGGCAAGGCCGCCCTGAACGGCAACGTCACGCTGACGACGCATTGCATCAACCTCGCCCTGCACACCGCAGTGACGCGGAAGGCGGCCTACCTGACCGGTGATGAGTCCTGTGCGGTCAAGTTTGTCGGAAAGGGATGCCTGACTTCCCGGCGGGCATCGGAACTCCTGCGGAAACTTGGGTCGATCGGCGGTCTCGAGTTCAAGCTCGGCAAAGCAAGAGGGCGCAGGTTCTCCATGGGCGATCTTCTGGCTTTGGATGGAATTCGCCTCGACTGCTCTCCGGACAATGTTTCCCCTGCAGACGAGGGCATGAGAAAGGAGGGCGGGCAGCTGAACTTTTCGGTCCTGTTCAATGCAACGGCGGGACAGTGCCTCACCTATCGGCTTTACAGCGGAAACTGCCCGGACAACCTGACCATGAGTCATTTCCGCCAGCTTTGGACAGGCATGGGCGTCCCGGAAAAGAAGGCGGTTATCGTCGTCGACAGCAGCGGCTACTGCAGCTCAGACGAGATCGCAAAGCTCAGCCGCGATGGCGTTGGATTCATTGCCGGCACCAGGACCGATCTGAAAGCGGTCCGAGAGGTGATTGAGGAGCACAGCAGCGAGTTCTATGAAGCGAAGAATCTGCTTCGAAATCGCGGCTGCTACGCGGTGAGCTCCCGCTGCCCGATTGACTCAAGGCAAGAGCCGGCGGACCTGAACCTGTTCGTTTATCGAAGCCCTGTCAAAGAGATGAGCCAGACCGACGAGCTCTATGAGCGGCTTGATCGGATCGAGCAGGCATGGCTCGATGGCGACGCGGGTGCGCTTGGGGACAGCGACCGAGTGTTCTACGAGACCCCGGTCCCCGGGGTGCCGCTCGTACGCGACGAAGCGCAGATCACGCAGTACTGCCGCACGCTGGGCTATTTTGCATTCTCGAGCAACGTGATGACCGACGCCGTGACCAGCTATGACGACTACAGCTTCCGCAATGAGATCGAGGTGTTCTTCAAGCAGCAGAAGCACAACGGATTTCATAGCGCTCTCGTGCAGTCCGAGGCAGCGCTCAGGGGACTGGCGCTGACAGCCTTCATCGGTACCGCCGCGACGATCGCCATCCTGCACCGAATGCGCCGGCCGGCCGCAAGCACCGCAAGGGGACTGCTCAGCAGCTACTCAGTCCCCGAACTGCTGACGAAATTGTCGAGCGTCCGCCTGGTGCAGTCTCCGACCGGCGAAATGTACCTGACCAA
>ODAI011145444.1_pt1 | contig 28975 bp, 20 predicted proteins | sample 1539321 | NCBI WGS metagenome assembly ODAI01 (sample SAMN02144231, study PRJEB22623) | gut metagenome | biome: sheep rumen | host: Ovis aries | place: New Zealand
GCAGTGACTGCAGGCTGGAGATACTACGACGGTTACTATTACTATGCAAATGCAAGCGGAACCACAGCTGCCAATAAGACAGTCGGCGGCGTCAAGCTTGATTCCTGGGGCAGAACGACAATGTCCGAGATGGACAGAAAAGCTCAGGACTACAGCAGCAATACCAACTACCTGATCCTTGTGGATAAGGATGCGCACAAGGTTTGCGTCTACAAGGGATCCAGGAACAACTGGGTCAGGATCAAAGGACCCTGGACCTGCACACACGGCGGTTCCGATACACCCAGCGGTGTTCACGAGACATGGGGACCTTGGATCAGCAGCGACGGATACGGATGGGATGATTTCCGCATGACCAGTGCAGCATTCTGCACAAGTCTTTCTTCCGGAAACTATTTCCACACCATCCTCTTTGATAAGTACTCGAGAGGAAATCCCTATAATATGACACCGCTCGATGATACCCTCGGAGCAAGCTACTCCCACGGCTGCATCAGACTTAAGATCGAGTACGCGGAGTGGATCTATCGCAACATTCCCGCGCACACGAAGGTTGTTGTTTATAACTGATGCCCGGACGGCAGCAGTTCCCGATAACGGATCATGACATGAAACGGATCTCCGGTACATTTGTGCCGGAGATCTTTGACAGGAGGAAAAGAGCTTGACTATTATCGTGACAGGAGGAGCCGGCTTTATCGGTTCCAATTTCGTTTTCTATATGCTGGATGAGCACCCTCAGGACAGGATCATCTGCGTGGACAGCCTCACTTATGCGGGAAATCTCTCTACGCTGGAATCGGTCATGGAGAATCCGCAGTTTCGTTTCGTCAAATTGGATATCCGTGACAGGGAAGGAATCGACAGGCTGTTTGAGGAAGAGAAGCCGGACGTCGTGGTGAATTTTGCCGCGGAATCCCACGTGGACCGCTCGATCGAGAACCCCGGGATCTTCCTCGAGACCAACATTATGGGCACGGCAGTACTCATGGATGCCTGCAGAAAGTACGGCATCAAGAGGTTCCACCAGGTCTCCACGGATGAAGTGTACGGCGACCTGCCTTTGGACAGACCGGACCTCTTTTTCACGGAAGAGACGCCGATCCACACGAGCAGCCCCTACAGCACATCGAAGGCCTCGGCAGATCTTCTGGTGCTGGCATACCACAGGACATACGGACTGCCTGTGACCATCAGCCGCTGCTCCAACAACTACGGACCTTATCAGTTCCCTGAGAAGCTGATCCCGCTCATGATCGCCAACGCACTTCATGACCAGCCGCTTCCCGTCTACGGCGAGGGTCTCAATGTCAGAGACTGGCTGTATGTGGAGGACCACTGCAAAGCGATCGACCTGATCCTTCGCGGCGGGCGCGTGGGCGAAGTCTACAACATCGGTGGGCACAACGAGATGCGCAACATCGATATCGTGAAACTGATCTGCGCGGAGCTGGGAAAGCCGGAGAGCCTGATCACCTATGTCACGGACCGCAAGGGACATGACCAGAGATACGCCATCGACCCTGCCAAAATACACAGTGAGCTGGGCTGGCTCCCGGAGACCATGTTTAAGGACGGGATCAAAAAGACCATTCAGTGGTATCTGGACAACCAGGACTGGTGGGAGACCATCCGTTCCGGAGAGTACATGAACTATTATGAGAAGATGTACGGGAACCGCTGAAAAGAGATCTGAATAAGAGAAGATCAGTCATAAAGAGGTCGTCATCCTGAGAATTTTTCTCGGATGACGGCCTCTTTTTATTATCTGCAGTCATTTGGATCTGCAGTTATTCTGTTAAAAGTAATGAAGGTGAGCTCTCAGACTCAGAGCCTGGAGATGATGACGCCGAGAATGATGACGGCAACGCCCAGCGCCCTGCGGTGGGAGACTTTCTCTTTCAGGATCAGGACGCCCATGATGAAGACCCAGACGAAGCTGGTCGCTGTGATACAGGGCATGACGGAGACCGGAACGTGGATCAGCGCCACCTGATTGATGACCAATGTCGAGAAGAGAAGGCCATAGGAGATGATCACGCGGGGATTCAGGAATTTGCTGAAAAATCCGCTCTTTTTGGCCTCTGTGATATTGGCCTGTTTCTTCAGGATGATCTGGCTCAGCGCCGTCACAAAAGCGGCGAAGATCGCTGCCCCGTAACAGAAGGCGGGTGTGAAGATGCTTGAATTCGCGCTCATTTGCCGTCTCCTTTCTGAGCTGTCTCGATGCTCTCGCTGTGATCGGCAGCGTCGGAACTCGCGGCGTCTTCGGTACTCTCGCCGCTGATGCTGATGACCATGCCGGCCGTGATGACCATGATGCCGAGGATCTGCTTCCAGGTGATGGCTTCGTGGAAGATCAGGGTCGCCCAGACGAAGATCAGGATGTAGCTGAAGCCTCTGCGCAGATAGGCCGTCGTCAGAGGGAGCTTCTCGAGGATCAGCTGCCAGCAGACCGCATAGAATCCCAAGATCAGCACGGCAAGGCAGAACCAGGCGATGTAGCCGGGTGACATGAAGGGATACCTCCCGCCCAGCTTGAGGCAGGGAGACGTCAGACTCTCCATGAACACGGCGACGACCGCCAGTATTACAATGTTTCGTCGTTTACTCAAAAAGTTGTCTAACACAGTTGACCTCATTCCCAGATAAGGGGCAAAATACCGTTTTCCGTTTCTGTTTCTACCTGCAGCATGCTGCGCACAAGCGCGGCGCGCTCCGCAAAGGTCTCGCGGTCAGGGGCACTGACGATCAGGGCCAGCCGCGAAGTCTTGTCCGTGTGACCTTCTTTGTTCTCCATTCCGACATGAAGCTTGTCCAGCTGGTTGCGGTGGACGAAGGGAAGTGCCTGTACTTCGCGCACGCCTTTGACACTGACCACCTTTCCGACCGGAATATAGAAAGCGAGATACCCGCAGACACACTGCTGCGGCAGGATCGGCGGAAGACCCTTCTGCCTGCCCGTGGCGATATCCAAAAGAAAGCCCTCGGTATCCAGTCCGCAGGAGTAGTGGATCAGGTCGGAAGAGATGAAGACTCCTCCGCCCCTGGCAGCGGTCTCGATCAGGTAAATGTCGTCACCGTCCATAATGTACTCGCTGTGCGTGAGACCCTGTTTCAGGCCGAAGCCCGTGATGATCCGCGTGTTGAGATCCAGAACCCGCTGTCTGAGCGCATCGTCTGCAGCGGTGGGGAAGATGCGGCTCTTGGCCGCGAAAGCATCGGGCAGGTCAAAATAGAGAGTGTCGCCGATGCACAGGTTGCGGAATTCGTAGTCCAGAGACAGTCCTTCCACCAGAAATTCACGGCCGGTGGCGAAGCGCTCGATCAGAACATTGTGATTGGAGGACCAGCGGGCGGCTTCCGAATATTTATCCGCCAGTTCCTTCTCGCTGCGGCAGACCTGGACGCCCCGGCTTCCCTGTGTGTCCAGGGGCTTGATGATGACGTTTCCGCCGATTTCGCGGTAATACGCCAGCGCTTCATCGAAGGAGGACACTGTCCGGTTGGGCAGCAGTTTAATGCCAAGCTCAGCCATGCGCTTTCTCATCAGGCTCTTGTCGGTAAACAGGCATCCGGTCTCATAGCCGATGCCGGGAAGGCCGAGATTTTCGGCCACATATGCGACAGAGCGGACAGCAATGTCCGTCTGGTCGGTGATCACGCCGCAGATGGATTTTTCCCGGGCATAAGCCAGAATTCCTTCTTTGTCGCGGACATCGATGAGGAGCGCATCCGCGATATAGGGCCTGAACAGATCCGAAACCACAGGTGCCGCAAGGAGTACGTTGTAAGAGAGCGATGCTCTCTGCACCAGGGGCAGCTGGAAGTCGCCGGCGCCGATGATGAGTATATTCTCTTTCTTTAATTCAGCAGTATTTAATTCAGCAGTATTTAAATCAGCATTATTTATATCCGTCATATAGATTCTCCGTTTCACAAAAAAGCCGGGTACGGCTTTTCTCAGGTGCGCTCCGTATTTTGACCGTAGATATCACGGATCACGAACTGCGGTGAATTGTTGAGCGAAATATAGATCCTGCCCACGTATTCCCCGATGAGTCCCAGCATGAACATGATCATCCCGCCGATGAAGCAGAGCATGGACATCAGGGAACTGTATCCGATGGCCACATTGGGATGAAGAAGCTTGTGGACTACGGTATACAAGACCAGAAACATTCCCAGGAAAGCGAAGGCGATGCCGCAGGTCGTCGCAAACCGCAGGGGTTTGACGGAGAAAGCGGTAAAGCTGTTCATCCACAGAGCGAAGGACTTGCGGAAGCTGTAGTGCCCCACGCCGATCGTTCTCTCCCTCTCCTCCATCTCCACATTGACCACATTTTTGGTCGAGCGGAGCATGAGTCCGGAGAGATAGGGATAAGGGTTCTTGTATTTGATCACCTCGTCCTTGACGAAGCGTTTCATGACCGAGAAATTGGAGAATTTGAGGTCCTTGTCCTTGCCCAGAAGCCAGTTGGCGACCGTGTCGTTGACTTTGGAACCGAAATTCTTAAAGGACGACTGCGTCTTGTGCGGATATTTGGCGATGGCGACGTCGGCGTCCCCTTCCGTCAGGGGCGCGAGCAGGTCCCAGAGCCGGTCGGTAGGGCACTGCAGATCATCGTCGATGAAGACGACATAATCGCCGTCGGCATAGTGGCAGCCGCAGATCAGGGCGTTGTGACGTCCCCCGTTCTTGGCCAGGTCGATGGCCAGGACCTGAGGGTCCTCCTCCGCCTCCTTTTTGATCACGGCCAAAAGATTGTCCGGAGAGCAGTCATTGACGGCGATGATCTGATATGTAAAATCAGGCCGCTCGGAGACGACCTGACGAATTTCATCCATGACGAGGCCCACGGAGCCCTCGCTGTGGTAACACGGAATGACAAAGCTGATCAGCTTCCTTCCGCTCTTATGTATTGCATCAATATTCACGAAAAAGCTCCTCCTTGGCCTTATGAAAGGCGTGCATAAGAGAGGACGGCATCGATCACTCTGTCCCTGTCCTCGTCAGTCATTCCGTAGTAGAGAGGCAGCCTGGACAAGCGGTCGCTCTCTTTGGTGGTGTAGACATCTTCTCCGTTAAAGCGCCCGAAGCGCCTGCCGGCGGGAGAAGAGTGCAGCGGTACATAGTGGAAGACACTGCTCACATCGCGGCTTTTCAGGTAAGAAATAAACGCTGTCCTGTCGCGCAGATCCCGGAGTTTTACATAGTACATGTGCGCGTTGTGGACGCACTCCTCGGGGATGAAAGGCAGTTCCAGCCTTCCCTCGGCGGCCAGAGGGGCAAAGGCCTCATTGTAGGCACGCCAGGTGGCAAGGCGGTTCTCGTTGATGCGGTCCGCTTCCTGGAGCTGAGCCCAGAGATAAGCGGCGTTCATGTCACTGGGGAGATAGCTGCTGCCGTACTCCACCCAGGTGTACTTGTCCACCTGCCCGCGGAAGAAGCGGGCCCTGTCGGTGCCCTTTTCCCTGAGGATCTCTGCGGGCTCGATGTCCTCCTTGTGGTTGAGAACGATCGCGCCGCCCTCGCCCATGGAATAGTTCTTGGTCTCATGGAAGGAAAAGCACCCGAAGTCGCCGATGGTTCCCAGCGCACGACCCTTGTAGGTCGACATCACGCCCTGGGCGGCGTCTTCAATGACTTTGAGGTCATGCCTCCTGGCGATATCCATGATCGTATCCATCTCGCAGGAGACGCCGGCGTAGTGGACAGCCATAATGGCTTTGGTCCTGTCGGTGATGGCGTCCTCGATCTTCTTCTCGTCCAGATTCATCGTGTCGGGGCGGACATCGACGAATACAGGTGTGGCGCCTGTGAGGACGATGGACGTCGCCGTGCTTGAGAAAGTAAAGCTGGGAAGGATCACTTCGTCACCCTTCTCCAATCCGCTCAGCAGCGTTGCCATCTCCAAAGCGGTGGTCCCGCTGGTCGTGAGAAGAGCGCGGGGCGCGCCGAAGCGCGTCTCGATCCATTCATTGCACTTTTTGGTAAATTGTCCGTCGCCGCAGATCTTGTGCGCGTCGACGGCCTGTTTGACATACTCCAGTTCCGTTCCGATATACGGAGGAATATTAAAAGGTATTTTTGCCATAAGAAATACTCCGTTTTGTTCCCTTAAGTTTTTATAGGTCTTTTATTCAAGTATATTATCGTCATTATACTATCATAGACCGGATTTTCCTACTTTTTTCTGAGACGGTATAATGCGGTATATTAAGGAAGGGACTTTTTTGTCTGCTTGCTTTCCTTGGGTGTATACGTTAGAATTACGATGATAAACCAGCGTTACAATTCTGTAAACACGAAAATAGCAAAAAAGATATGCAAAGTTCATATTTGAAGGATTCATATTTGCAGGGTTCATATTGACAGAGTTTAAATTGGAGACAGTTATGCAAAAGAGAGAGAGAATCATAGATATACGCGCACTGGTGAGGAGCCTTCTGGAGAAATGGAGGATCCTGTGCATTGTCGGCATTCTGGTCGGGGCGGCCCTCGCGGCCAAGGAGGGCTACGCGCAGTACAAGGTTTACAAGAGCGCGCAGCAGCAGGAGGACACCGTCAAAGAAGAGACGGGAACTTCGAAAGCGGAAGAGCTCGGGATGATCAGCGGCATGCTCGATGACAAGAACGCGTACTTTGTCAACACGATCTTAAGCAGGATCGACCCCACTAAAGAGGGAAGGGCGACGGCGGATCTCATCGTGAGACTGTACGACGCGCCGGCTGAGCAGACGGAAGGCGCCGGAGAGACGGGGCCTGCGGCAGATACCGCCGCGCAGACAGAGACCACTGCGCAGACAGAGACCACTGCACAGACGCAGGACGGCGCGCAGACCGGGACCGGCGAACAGACGGCGGAAGCGGCGCAGGCTGACACCCTTTCCGAGGAGTCGGAGCAGGAAGACGAGGAGCCGGAGCAGCCGGAAGTGCCTGTGAGCGGCATAGAATATGCCGAAGTGCAGAGCCGCGAGATGAATATACTGAATTACTACACCTCCTGTATCATGTACAGGATGGATTACACGGAAGCCGCCGCAGCGCTCGGAGAAGATCCGGCATATCTGCCGGAGCTTGTATCCGTCGTGGACACGGCCAAAGAGGACTCGATGATCACGATCAAGGTGATCTACCCCACGCCGGAAGGCGCCGGGATCATTCTTGATTCCGTGCTCGCACAGCTGCAGGCCATGGTGCCCCAGGCCAGGGAGATCTACGGCAGTCACGGTTACATGACAGCCAACAGGGCGACCTCGGTCGTGGTAGATACCGCCATGTACAAATGGGCAAATGCGCGCGCGACAGAGATCATTGCGCTGATCAACTCCCGCAAGACGCTGGACAAGAACCTTTCCTCCTCGGCGCCTGCCGCACCGGTCATTCAGATCGGAAAGAGGGATGTGGTCATCTCGGCGGTAAAACAGGGAGTCTTCGGACTTGCGGCGGGGATCATCGGCTGTGCGGTGCTGCTTGCGCTCTATCTGATCGCGGCAGGTAAGATCCTCTCCGGCAGGGAGCTGAACGACCACTACGGTCTTTACAAGATCGCCTGCGTGCCGGGCAGGAAATTCGAGACCTACAAGGGCCCCGACAAGTGGGCAGCCTCGATCGACGCCGGCTATTACAATCACCCCAAACGGAGCGTGTGCCTGCAGGTGGCGGACGCCAATCTTCGCGCGCTGATGCGGGGAGAAGCACAGATCGCGCTGGTCAGCGATCTCTCACAGGAATTCATCGAGAAGTTCGCCGCCGAGATGAACAAGTTGGGACACAGCGGGAGCGGAAGGCTTCGCTATTTTGCCATCCCCTGCACGGAGCAGACGCCGGAGAGCGTGGAGGCGATCGGAAACTGCGACGCGGCGGTCCTTGTGGCAATGGCGGAGATCTCCACCTACAAGGGAACCGGCGACGTGCTGGATGCAGTGCGTCTTCTCGGAAGAGAGGGCGCCGGCTCGATCGTGCTCATGTAAGCCTTCTCTTGTATCAGGAGTAGGAAATGGGTACGGAGAACCAGAGCAGTGCCGGAGTGAAGGCCGGGGCAACAGGCCTGCTGTGCCTGATCACGGTCGTCTTCCTCTTTCAGACACTGCTGGAAAACTACATATATTCGGCCTCTTATCTGGATGAGGCGGTCTCCGCATTCTTTCTGGCGTTTTATGTGGTCAGCCTTCTGACCAGTGCCCAGATCCGGACGAGAGAACTTGCGGTCTGCTGTCTGGTCGTATTGACGGCAGGGGCGGGTATTTACGGAAACCTGAAATTCGGGATCCAGGACGCCTCTTCCGCGATCGTGATCGACATTGTCAGCCATTTCAAGTTTGCGGCGGTCTTTTTGGGCGTTTCCGCATTCTGCAGGACTTTTCACGTGGATTACCGCAGTGTCGTCCGCCTGCCTGTGCGGATTGCCAAGTGCTATCTGGCGGTCCTGTTCGTGTTCGGCGTGGCCAACCTGTTTGTCAATCTGGGGATGTACGGAGAGTACAGGTACGGACTGCGGACATACGCGTTCATTTTCGGGACACCGGGAATCGTGACCAATACCGTCCTGATGATCGTGATGCTGCTCCTTATGGAGAGCGCGCTGTTTCCGGGCAGGAGCAACGTGCTGTTCCTTGTGATCGCGGAGGCGGTCCTGGTCATGGTGATCAAATCCCGGTCGCTGATCCTCGCGGCCGTTTTTCTGATCCTCTATGTATCGCTGATCATCCAGAACAAGCAGAGTATGCGCCTGAGAACGGTGGCCGTCGCCGTCGTCGCCGGGATCATTGGATATCCGCAGTACCAGAAATACTTTGTGAACGGCGTGAAGGCAAACTTGGGACAGGCCCCCAGGCTCTTGTTCTTAGAGGGCGGCATACAGCTCTATAAAGATCATTTTCCCTTCGGGACGGGATTCGGAACCTTCGGATCGAGCACTGCGGCATCGCATTATTCGAGCATCTATTACACGCTGGGATTCGACAGCGTGACCGGCATGTCACCGGAGGACCCCCGCTTTCTCAACGATACGTTCTGGCCGATGATCTTCGGGCAGCTGGGATTTGCGGGCACGGTGCCGTTTGTGCTGCTCCTTTTCGGCGTTCTCTCTATGATCTACGGAAAGGCCGTGGAGTGTGGGAACAAGTATGTGCGGCTCGCCGCCTTCTGGTACGCGGCCAATGTCCTGATCTCCTCGATCCAGTCCAACTATCCGGGGAACAATTCCATGGTCATGCTCACGTTTATGGTGACGATGATGCCCTTTGCCGTGACGGCAGCAAAGAGCACGGAGACGGACGTCCTGTCGGAGGAACGCAATGGTCATTGAGTGTATCGGTCTTCCGGGCAGCGGAAAGACTTATCTTTTAAAGGGGCTGGAGAGAGCGCTCAGAGCGCAGGGCACGGAGGTCGTCAACGTCACGGAGCGCATGATGGACCGCCTGTCATGGAAGGCAGCAGCCAAACTTATGCGGGCGGGCGCCTTCATGGACAGGGAGTCCGCGTCCTTGAGAAAACGGCTGGAGAAGATCCTGCAGCAGGAGGAGCCGCTTAAGAGCCGCTTCGGCATTTATGATGATGCCGATTATACGATCCGGAGCGCAGCCGCACTGATCGCGCTGTACAGGAAAATGGGGAAGTCCCCCAAAGTGTATCTGTTTGACGAGGGCCTGATCCATACGCTGGTCAAGCTCTGCGCGGACTGCATGATCCGCGATGACGTATTTCTGCAAATGGCCGCAGAGGTGGTCAAAAGCGTGCAGGGCGAGTGGACTGTCGTCTTCAATGAGATCACGGCGGAGCAGTGCATGGCATCGATCAAGGCGAGAGACCGCCATATATGTACGTTCGATGAGCTCAGCGACCGCCAGCTGGAAAGGATCCTGGCGGAGTATGAGCGGCTGAACGAATGCTACAGTGCGCATTATCCGGTTCTGAGAGTGAACCGGTCGCAGGAACTTGAGACCAGGACGGATCTCATTCTGCGCGGGATCGGCAAGTTATAGAAAAGCCGGCATATGAGGCACAGTCAATTAAGGAAACTAAGGAGAACACGGGAGTGGGCATGAGAGATCTCGAAGACAAGTTCAAACGGGCAGGCGGGATGGAGATCATCAGGCAGTACGGAAGGGAGCATGTGCTGGGATTTGCGCTCCTGACGGCCGCCATGCAGGGAACTTCGCAGAAATCCCTCGAGATCGTGCGCCTTGGCGTGAACAACAAAGTGCTGGGCAGGCTCCGCAGGAAATACAGCGGGTATATAAGCGAGTACCTGAAAAGGGAGAAGGAGCGCAGCGCAGAGAAAAAGCCCGGAAAAAGGGCGGACCATATATGGATCCTCTGGCTGGACGGCATGGAGGAGGCGCCCCGGATCGTGCAGAGATGCTGCCGCTCCGTAAAGGAAAATTTTCCTGCCAGGCAAATTCATATTTTGACAAAAGACAACTATAGGGAGTATATTACATTTCCGGGATTTATTCAGGAGAAGATCGACAGCGGCGTGATCACGAAGACCCATATGTCGGATCTTCTGAGACTGGAACTCCTGATCAGATACGGGGGGACCTGGCTCGACGCCACGGTGCTGTGCTCGTCGCCTGAAGTTCCGCCCTATATGATGGACAGCGACCTGTTCGTCTTCCAGGATCTCAAGCCCGGCTGGGACGGCCACTGCCAGCGGATCTCCAGCTGGATGATCACGGCCTGCACGGGGCATCCCATTCTGCGCCTGACCAGAGCGCTCCTGTACGAGTATTGGAAAAAGAACACGAAGATGGCCGATTACTTCCTCTTCCATGACTATTTTGAGCTGGCCATCGAGGCTTATCCCAAGGAGTGGAACGAAGTGATCCCCTGCAGCAATGCAGCGCCGCACATCCTGCTCCTGCGCCTTTTCGAGCCTTACCGCAGGGAAGTGTGGGAGGCGGTGAAGGAAATGACGCCCTTCCACAAACTCTCCTACAAGTTTGACGAGGCGGACGCGCAGATCCCGGGGACCTACTACAAGGAAATTATGGGTCCGGAGGGGGAGTGACCGGCGCCTGCGGCGATGGAAACCGGCTTATAGGTAAGGCCGGCACAGATTTTGGTATAGAAAATGGTAAGTTTTGTCATACTGCACTACATGGCGCTGGAGGAGACCATCCAGTGCGTGGAGTCGATCAGAAACAACATAGACGGGGACAAGAAGATCGTCATTGTCGACAACTTCTCGCCCAACGGGACCTTTAAGGACCTGAAGGAGCGATACGGGAAGGAGCCGGATGTGGAGGTCCTTGAGACGGGTTCCAATCTGGGCTTTGCCAAGGGCAACAATTTCGGCTACAGCTATGCGGTGAAAGAGCACGATCCCGATTACGTCGTCGTCATGAACAATGATATGGAGATCCGGCAGAGGGACTTCATCCGGCAGATGGAGAAGAGTTTCCAAGAATACGGGTTTGACGTATTGGGACCGGATATCTATTCCACCAAGAAGAAGTATCACCAGAATCCCCAGACCCGGAAGATGCCGGCCAGAGGGGACCTTGAGAGGAGCCTGAGATCCTTCAGGCTCAAGCATGCGCTCCGCTTTATGATCCCGCTCAAGTGGCTGATCCTGGAGCGGCTCGGAAAGCGCCCGGCGCCCGAAAAGAGAGCGGAAAACTATGTGGACCATGTTGTGGAAGATCCCCTTCTGCACGGATCCTGCTATGTTTTCTCCAAGCCCTTTATTGACAGGCACCCGGAGGGATGCTTTTACGACGGCACCTTCATGTATCTGGAGGCGGAGATCCTGTGCTATCAGTGCAGGAGAGACGGGGAGAAGATGATCTACGATCCCCGCCTGAAAGTGGATCACCACGAAGATGTCGCCACTGACCTCGAATATCACAAACAATCCAAGAAGTCCGTATTTACGGTCCGATGCATGCTGCAGTCCACCGAGGCCTTTCTGGCGCTCATGGACCGCGATGGTAATTCATGAAACCGGTACAAAAACAAAGTGTAAAGAAAAACTATATATATAATCTCGCCTACCAGATGCTGGCGGTGATCATCCCTCTGATGATCCAGCCTTACATCGCCAGAGTCCTGGGCGCGGGAGAAGTGGGCGCGTTCAGCTATACGACGGCGATCACGGGCTATTTTGCCCTGGTCGGGAATTTGGGCATAGCGACGTACGGCCAGCTCAGGGTCGCCGCCTTTCGAAATGACAAAAAGAAGGTCTCCGCGATCTTCTGGGAGCTGGCGCTCCTTCGTCTGATCATGATGGCCCTGTCGGCCGCGGCTTTCGTCCTGTTCATCATTTTCCTCGCAAGACCCGAGAACAAGAGGCTGTACTCGGTCCTGATCATCCAGATCATGGCCAGTGCCATTGATATCGCGTGGCTCCTGCAGGGATTCGAGGAATTTAAGAAGATCGTCCTGCGCAACACTCTGATCAAGATCGTGAGCGTGATCCTGATCTTCGCATTTGTCAAAAAACAGAGCGATATCCTGATCTATGCGCTGATCATGAACGGGTCGACCCTCTTGGGAAATGCCTCGATCTGGTATTTTACGCCCTCCTTTGTGGACCGCGTGCCGCTTCACCAGCTCAATCTCAGGCGCCACCTGCGCTCCTGCATCATTTATTTCATACCGACGATCGCCACGACCTTCTACCTGTCACTGGACAAGCAGATGATCAAGTGGTTCACGGATACTTCCGTAGAGAACGGCTACTATGAATTTGCGCAGAGGATCGAGCAGATGGCGGTGACGGTCGTCACATCGCTGAGTATCGTCACCATGCCCCGCATGGCGAACCTCTACAATCTCAATGCGATCGACCGGATGAGGAACCGGCTGGAGCAGACGATCCGCTTTATTCTGCTGATCGCCATACCCATGTGCCTGGGGATGATGTCCGTCACGGATTATCTCGTGCCGCTCTATCTGGGTGCGGGATTTGGGAGGAGCGCGACGCTGCTCAAGATCTTCAGCCTTCTGATCATCGTTGTGGGACTCAACAACGCTGTGGGCAAACAGGTCCTGATGCCGGTGGGCAGACAGACAAATTACAATATGAGCGTCATCCTGGGGGCTATCGTCAACTTCACCCTCAACCTGCTGCTCATTCCCCGCCTGTTCTCCGTGGGAGCGGTCATTGCTTCCGTGGCGGCAGAGACATCGATCCTGCTGGCCTTTATCTATTTCTCCAGGGATTACATCCGCCTGGGCTGGATCCTGAAGGCTTCGATCCGATACCTGATCGCCGGTGCCGCAATGGCGGCTGCGATAGCGCTCAGCCGCCGCTGGCTGAGCATGTCCTGGAAGAGCCTGGCCATCCAGGTCGCGGGAGGCGGGATCATATATACCGTAACGGTCCTTCTGCTCCGCGATGCGTTTGCACTGGAGATGCTCGCGATCATCCGAAGGAACCTTCCTTTCGGAAAGCGCGGGCCGGGAAAGGGATAATTGAGGACATCAAATATGATTTGGAAGCATAGAACGGCAAAGAAGAACAGCGCAGCGGAACGCACGCCCATGACGATGCGGGAGACGCAGCAGGCCGCGCTGGAGATCCTGCACACAGTCGCGCAGATCTGCGAGGAGAAGAATTTCCGGTATTATCTGGTCTATGGAACATTGATCGGTGCAGTGCGCCACAACGGGTTCATCCCCTGGGATGACGACGTAGACATCATGATGCCGCGGCCGGACTACGACAAGCTGATCGATCATTTGAGAGAACACATCGGAGAATATCCGCATCTGGAAGTATTCAACAGAGAGACCTGCCCGGAGTATCCCTATATGATCACCCGGATCAGCGATGACCGGTATGAGATCATCATGGAGAACGAGAAGCCCTTCGGCATGGGGGTCTTTATTGACATTTATCCCTATGACGGACTCGGAAATGACCAAAGAGAGGCGGTCCGCTTCGGAATGAAAGGGGACCGCTTGTCTTCACTGTGCTATCAGGCCACCAGAGACCATTTCGCCATAGAGACAACGACATCTTTTTTCAGAAAATGCATCAAGATGCCGGTCTATCTGTTCTGCCGCCTGTGCGGCAAGGAGAGGTTCCAGGACGCGCTGGAGAAACTCGCCCGGGTCAAACCCTATGACTCGAGCCGGTTCGTGGGCTGTGTCATCTGGCTGTCCTGGGGCGTCAAAGATATGTACCTGCGCAAATGGTTCGAGGGATATACCTACATGCCTTTCGAGGGCTACCGCTTCCGCGTGCCAGCCGAGTATGATAAGATCCTGCGGCACACATACGGGGACTACATGCAGCTGCCTCCCGAAGAGGACCGCGTCGGGCACCACTACTATAAAGCATATCGCAAAGACCGCTGATCATTTGGCGGTCTTTTTAAAATAGTTGTCGATCCCGTTTACCAGTCCCTTCACCATCTTGTCCTGATAGGCAGCTTTCTGCATGAGGGGGTCTTCTTTCTCATTGGTCATATAGCCGAGTTCGATCAGCGTGGTGGGGACCTTGCTCCAGTTGTTGGCGATCATGTCGTCTCTCTCCTCCACACCTTCGTTGAAGCAGCCGGTCGCCTTGACATAGCTTGCGAGGACCAGGTCGGAGAGAAGGCGGGAACGCTCGTACATCTGCGGCACGAAGGGGTTATCCGGCGTGATGCAGATTGCCATTGCCCCCTTTTTGGAGGGGTCCTTGGGCGCGGCGTTCGCGTGAATGCGCAAAAAGACAGCGGTCTTATTGCGGTTGGCGACGTCAGCCCTGGCGACGCAGCTGTATTTTCCCTTGTTGGTCGTGCGCACCATGACGACTTTGTAGCCCTTTTTCTGAAGGGCGTCCCTGAGCTTGAGCGACACCGTGAGATTCAGCGCATATTCGTAGACGCCGGTGTACGTTCCCTTGGTCCCGAGGTTGTCCGCTTCTTTCATCTCGCCGGAGCCGGGGCCCAGAGGAACCATTCCGTCCGCGACCTGCGAGGAGTGGCCCGGATCGATCACGATGACGTTGCGCGAAGCCCAGTCAGGCTGCAGGACGCCGGCGGATGAAAAGCCGTAGACTTTGCCGCTGATGATGGCAAAGCCGGTCATCATATTGCCCATGATCTTGCAGTCGGGGCAGCGGGAGTCGGCAAAATAGTAAGATTTGCCGCCGACGATCTTCCAGCCGGTCAGCCGGGAGCCCTTGGGCCTGGAAGGGTAGCGGTAATCGGCAAAATAGTATTTGCCGCCGTCGATCACTTTAAAGCCGGAGAGCATGGAACCTCTCGGCGCGCTCTTATAGCGGTAATCCGCGAAATAGTGGACGTTATAGGCGCCGTTCTGTTCGATCGTTTTCCAGCCGGTCATCATCTGCCCCAGGCCGGACTCCTTGTAGGAGATATAGGAGGGATCCATGAAATAATAGGTGGACGTCTTCCCGCTGACCGTGATGGTCCGAAAGCCCGTGGCCATGGCATTGCCGTCTGCGGGATCAAAATAGTAATTCTTGCCTCCGATCGTCTGCCACCCGGAGACAGGCTTTCCGTCTGTTCCGTTGTAGTACCACTTTCCGTCTGCCTTTTGGGACCATCCCCCCGAAGCAGAAACCACTTTGGCGCTGACAGCAGCGGGGGACAAAAGACACAGGATCAGTAAAAACAGCAGAATTGTGCGGAAATGAGTTCTCATAAACAGCCCTTTCGAATAATAATAACCAATAATGAATAATAAATATTGTCCGATAATAACCGGCCAAAAATCATCTGTCTGTATTCTACAACAGAATCCGGTGGTATGATATACTGACTAAATGATATTTATCCGCCATAAGGCTGCCGCTTCAGGCAGCAGAGGGAAGCGCGAATGAAAAAGACAAACCTGGTCCTGATCGGAATGCCGGCTTCCGGCAAGAGCACGGTCGGCGTGATCCTGGCCAAAGTGATCGGCTATGATTTTATCGATACGGATATACTGATCCAGAAGTCGCAGAAGAAGAGACTTGCGCAGATCATCAAAGAGATCAGCGTGGACGGTTTTCTGGAAGTGGAGAACAGGGTGAATGCCTCCGTGGAGGCAGACCACTGCGTCATTGCGACCGGAGGGAGCGCCGTCTACGGAGAAGATGCCATGCGCCATTTCAAAGAGATCGGGCACATCATGTATCTCAAGACGGATTTCGAGACCATCCGGAAAAGGCTGGGGAATATCCGGCAGAGAGGCGTGGCGCTCAAGGAAGGCCAGACGCTCAGGGACCTGTATGACGAGAGGACCGTACTCTATGAAAAATATGCGGATACGGTCATCGAAGAACACGGCGACGCGGAAGATGTCGTCGTCGACATCCTGAAGTATATACACGGCAGCGGGGGTGAATAAGGGAATCGGAGGCTCTGTTCCGACGCATATTCTTCGACGGGGATATATGTTATAATGAGCCATACACGGTAAAAGCTGCCGCGCCCGCGAAGCGGCCCGAACAGTTCGGGTGTGCGGACGGGCACAGAAGGTCCGGGATGCGGGCCTTTCGAGAGTAGATGACAGAAATGGAGGGTCAATATGACCAAAACGGGAAAATATACCGTGATCGCTGACCGCAAAGTGCGCCTGCTGCCGGAGGCAGATCAGGAGAATCTGCAGGGCGAGACAGGCATTCAGCACGTTTTCATAATCGGAAGCAAGGGGATCCCCGCACAGTACGGCGGTTTCGAGACTTTTGTCGAAAAGCTCACGCAGTACCGGAAAACGGACAGGATCCGCTACCATGTGGCGAGAATGGCGGAGGACGACCAGCGCTTTGAATACAACGGAGCGGCCTGCTTTGACATCCGCGTACCCTATATCGGCCCTGCGAGAGCGGTCGTATGCGACCTGATCGCGCTCAGGCGCAGTATTGATTACTGCAAGGTGCATCCGCAGGTGAGAAAGCCGGTATTTTACGTCCTTGCCTGCAGGATCGGACCTTTTATTGCCGGTTTCCGCAGAGAGATCCATGACCTGGGCGGCGTGCTGTATGTCAATCCGGACGGACATGAGTGGAAGCGCGCCAAATGGAGCAGACCGGTGCAGAAGTACTGGAAGACTTCAGAAGGACTTATGGTGCGCAGCGCGGACCTTCTGGTCTGTGACAGCAAGAATATTGAGAAATACATTAAGAAGACCTATCGCAGATACCGCCCCGAGACCAGGTTCATTGCTTACGGATCGGAAGTCGAGCCGTCGGCGCTGGGCGAAACGGACGTCAAATATGCGGACTGGCTGAGTGAACACGGGCTGCGCCGGAGAGAGTATTATCTTGTGGTGGGAAGATTTGTACCTGAGAACAACTTCGAGACGATGATCCGGGAGTTCATGGCTTCCGACTCGGAGCGGGATTTTGCCATCATCACGACAACCGACGGCAAATTCTACAACCGTCTGCAGGAGGCGCTCCATTTTGAGGACGACCCCAGGATCAAGTTCACCGGCACGGTCTACGACCAGGAGCTTCTCAAAAAGATCCGGGAGAACGCCTATGCCAATTTCCACGGCCACGAAGTCGGCGGGACCAACCCGAGCCTTCTCGAGGCGCTCGGTTCGACCGACCTCAATCTTCTGCTGAACGTGGGATTTAACAAGGAAGTGGCTGAGGGCGCAGCGCTCTACTGGACCAAGGAACAGGGGAACCTGTCCGCGCTGATCCGCAGAGCGGACAGGATGGCGGACAGCGAGATCCGCCGGTTCGGGCAGATGGCGAAGGACAGAGTGAAGGAGCACTACAGCTGGGATAAGATCGTTGCGGATTACGAGGCGCTGTTTCAGGAGAGATGACGCCGGTCAGTCCCGGGTCAGGTGACCGGACAACAGCTCGGATCATGAACGGATATACAGAAAAGAGGAATTCTATGGGTGGCGAATTGGAAGAAGTTGTGGATATTCGCAGCGGCATTGCGTATTTACTTGTGAAGTGGAAGCTGATCGTCCTGATCGCGCTGATCGCAGCGGTCCTGGCAGGCGGTTTCGGCTATATGAAAAAGACGAGACAGAGCACGGGGACAGCGGTCAGCTATGAGGACCGGGTCAAAAAAGCGAGAGCGTCGCTCTCCGAGGCGGACGCGCTGTATGTGGAGCAGATCTATTCCCAGTACTGCTTTTACGGTGACAGACTGAGCAGCTGGAAGGATTATATGAGCATGTCTGCGCTGCAGAGGACCAGTCCCTATGACCATGCCCGTATTGATGTACAGTACAGCGTGACGTCAGACAACAAAGATGCGATCAATGCATTTTCCGCCTCGCTTCTGGGACAGAAAGAGTATGAGGAGATCGGAGCACTCATCGGCGAGGATCCGATGACCGCATCCCTGCAGGAGATCGTCACTGTCACCAACGCGGAGATGATCCCCAGCTCCAACATGCCGTCGGACACGAAGACCCAGATGACGACGGAACTGGTCACCCCGGTGGAGGGTATGTACCGCGGAGTCATCGAAGTCACCTATGTCCTTCAGGATGAGGCACAGGCAGACGGTGTTCAGAAGATCATCGACGCGGCGATCAGCAGCAAAAGTGCGCAGATGCAGAAAGCCGGCACGCAGGTCACTGTGAGCAAGATCGGAAGCGTGAGCACAAGGAATGACGCGAAGTGGCTCCTGAACCAGCAGCAGTCAGCGGCAGCGCCTATGGTCACGCTGCAGACCAATCGAAGCAACTTTGTCAAGAACAGTGTGGATACGCTGAGCGAAGGCCAGCGGGGATACTTTACGCTCTTGTGCGAAGAGAGTTCCGCGTCCGGCAAGACAGCGGCTCCCAAGGCCAAGAAGGTCAGCCTGAAAAAATATGTTGCAGCCGGCGGCATCGGCGGTTTTATCCTGGCACTGATCGCGGTCTATCTGTCCTTTGTCTTCTCCGGCAGGATCCGGGGAGAGGAAGAGCTGCGCGACAATTTCGGACTTCCGGTCCTGCAGAGCATTCAGATCGGCGCCGCAAAGGGACCCGGCAAAGCGGACCTGATCCGCAGCAAGGGCCTGGATATGCTGGGCGCGGCGAGAGCAGCGCAGACGCCGGAAAAAGGCGCGGAGCTTCTGGCGGCCGAACTGGGCAGAAAACTGGCAAAGAGCAATTACAGCCGGATCTACATTGCCTATGACTGCGACAAAGAGAACGTGGCCCGCGCGGCACAGACTATGGTGAATGCTCTCAGCGGAGAGAACCTGGCAGTAGAGACCGGCAATCCGCTCAGGGAGGAGAAGGCTTATCATGCGCTTCTTGGATCCGACGCGGTCATTCTGGCGGAGACTCTCGGCAAATCGCAAAAGAGCGGACTCAAAGAGCTCATCGGGGTCTGCAGGAGAAATGAGATCCCGATCCTCGGGTGTGTCTCGCTGATCGACCCGGCAAATTATTGACAAAGTGTTTCATATATATTAAGCTTATTTAATAAATCAAGGGAATAAGCAGAAGAAACACGACGGGAGATGAATATATGAGAAGACGGCAGCGAATTAAACTGCTTGCCTTATTGCTCTCATTATCGTTTATAACAAGTTCCGTGGGAATGACGGTTTCTGCCTCGGAGGCAGACAGCGTTTCTGCGGATATTGTTGTGTCTGAGAGCGAAGATCAGATGCAGGAGGAGGCCCCCGCAGATCCGACCGGAAGCGGAGAGACAACATCGGAGAATAACGCGGGCGAAAGCCTTTATACAGAACAGGACTCAGAACAGGATCCGGAACAGGATTCAGAGCAGAATACGGATCAAAACAGTGCTGACGGCAAGGAAACGGATGCAGCTAAGGAGAGCGATGCCGAAGCAGTGACTGAAGAAAGCCTTTCGGAAGAAGACGCCGATGCCGCCAGTGAAGCAGCGGTCTCCGGTGACGGCACAGAGAGCAGCGGGACCGATCCGGAGAGCACTGGTCCTGATCCGGCAGACGGTTCGGAACCGGCCAAGGCAGAGGAAGAGAACGGACCGGTCGGTGATGCCAGCATCGAGACGTCGCTCTCGGCGTCCGAGATGGAGATCTATGCGGGCAAGACCGGAGAACTGTCGCTGGAGATCCGGTTTACGGCTGACAGTGAGGAGGCCGTGCAGGCCATAGCGGATTCGATCACATGGTCGACGCAGGAGGATCAGGAAACTGCGGCGGCGCAGGTAAAGTCGGTCTCGGAGCCGGTCATCGTGATGGAAACGGAGCCCGAAGCTGCGCAGGAGCCCGGAAGTGAGGGCGCCGAAGCAGGCGCGGAAGAGACGACTGCGTCAAACCAGGGCACACAGGCGGAGTCTGCAGAAGCTGCATCCCGGGAGATCAACGGAACGATCACCCAGAAAGCGGTCATCAGCGGCAGGCAGGAGGGAGAGTCGGTCATCCTCGTGAGTGCGGGGGATTCCACGAAGGCGTGTGCCGTCAAGGTATCGCCGGTCGTGGTCACTTTGGGCAAGTGCACGAATCTGCGCTGGGACAGCACGACGATCCTTCGCTGGAATGCGGTCAGCAATACCAAAAAATACAATGTCACGGTCTCCCTGGCGGTCAACGGCAATGTCTATTCCAAGAGCGTCAACGTGGGCGGCAAGATCTACGTGGACCTGGAGGACCAGATCAATGCACTGATCAAAGCGAATAAGGCTTCGCTGACCGGCGCGGCCTACACTGTAACGGCTTCGGTCCAGGCGGTCACGATGGACCCGGTCCATTTCAGGAACGGACCTGTCACGAAGGCGCCGTCGCTCCGCTATCTCCAGACGACATATCTGGAGTCCGTCAGCAGAAACGGCTGGTTTCTCAAAGGCGGCGGCTGGTACTATTATTCCGCCGGCGTCAAGCAGACCGGCTGGATGATCTTTCAGAATAAGAGATATTATCTGGATAACAACGGCAGGATGCTGTCGAACTGCTGGGTCGGAAACCGCTATCTCAAGGAGAGCGGCGAAATGGCCCGGAACGAGTGGGTCGACGGCTATCGGTATTTCGTGGACGCAGACGGTCTGAAAGCGGAAAAGGTTTCCTTCGGGACCAAGAACTGGGTGAAGGACAAAAAGGGCTGGCGCTATAAGAAAGCGGACGGCACCTTCTTCAAAAACACGTGGAAGGCCATAGGGCACCGGACTTACTATTTTGACAAAGACGGATATGTGAAGACCGGCTGGCTGACGCAGAACGGCAAGAAGTACCTTCTGAACGGCTCCGGCAACATCGTGAGCGGCTACGGCGCGATGCGGACAGGATGGGTGAAGGTCGGCGGTTATTACTACTGGTTCGACGACACCGGGGCTATGGTCACGAAGAACTGGGTCGACAAGAAGCAGTATTATGTGAACGCAGCCGGGCACAGAGTCGGCTGGATCACTTATGCCAATCTGAGAAACGTGGGGACTTCTAACCGGCTGGGCTATTATATCGGCAGGAAAGGTTCCGCACCGGAGCAGAGCATTGCCGCTTATGACGAAGCTTACAAAGCGGGCAACCGCATCATGGTCATCGACCTGCTCTTTACCAAGGACAATGTGCCCGTCTGTCTCCATGACAACGAGGTCAAGTATGCGAGAATGAAGGACGGTTCGGAGCCCGCAAAGAGACCGGTCGTCTCCGCCCTGACGCTCAAGCAGCTGGGTCAATACGATTTCGGCATCAAGTGGGGCCAGAAGTACAAGGGCACTCCCGTGCTCACGCTGGAGCAGATGGCGAAATGGATCAAGAATCATCCGGACACAGAGGTATATATCGAGGTCAAGGGGACTACGATGAGCGCGGCCCAGATCAAAGCTGCCACGGGGATTCTTGACAAATACAAGATCACCGACAGGTCTTCCATGATCTTCTCGGTCTCGAAGACATCGGACACAAGGGCGCAGCGCGTCCACAAAGCCGCCCCCAAGCTCAGGATCGGCATCACGACGGCGAGCGTTGGAACGGTCGCCCTGCAGCAGCTTTCACAGGCTAAGGGCGCGGACAACGAGGTGTTCCTCTGGTGCTGGAAGACCACGGCGCTGAACGCATCGATCGTGAATAAGCTCCGCAGTATGGATGTTCAGTTCGAGTGCGGCACGATGGATACGCTCCCGGATGTGCTCGACTATTACAACAAGGGATCGGCATACATCTACAATACCGGCATTGAGACGGACGGCGCTGTTTTCCACAAACAGCTGAGCACCGCCACCTGCCACGACAAGGCCAGGTGGGTGAGCACGGCCAAGGGCTGGAAATACAAGCAGATCGACACTTCCTATGCCCGCAACAAGTGGCTGACGATCGCGGGCAGCCGGTATCACTTTAATAAAGACGGGATCATGCAGACCGGATGGCTGAATCTGGGCGGAAAGATATATTACCTGAACGCCAAGGGGGCCATGGTGACCGGCACAGTGACGATCGCAAAGCACGTGTATGAGTTCGATGAGAACGGCGTGATGGTCAAAAAGATCAAATAGAACGGATCAGATACGGATCAGATACAGCTCAGATAAGAAAAGAGAATTACAGAAAAAACAGGAAAGTCCTGCCGCAAGTCGACCAGCGGCAGGACTCTTTTTTTGCAAACCTCTTGCTGCAGAACAGGGCAGCTGCGGGTGTGTCAGTTCCGGGACGGTACAGTCATCGGATCTTCTGGGCATGTTCCGCGTTTGTGTCGGAGACGATGTAGTGGGGCCTGTGTTTGGTCTCCATATACGTCTTGGCCAGATACTGTCCCATAATACCGAGACAGAAGAGCTGTATGCCCCCGATAAAGATGATCACGCAGATCGTGGACGCCCATCCGGCCACAGGGTCTCCGAAGATCAGCCGGCGCAGAACGATGAAGACCAGGAACAGGAAGGAGAACGCCGTCATCAGCATTCCGAACCAGGAGGCGACGCTCAGCGGCGCCTGGGAGAAATTGATGATCCCGTCGATCGCATATTTGAAGAGCTTCCAGAAACTCCACTTGGTCTCTCCGGCGACGCGCTCCACATTCTCATAGGGGAGCCACATGGTCCTGAAACCGACCCAGCCGAAGATACCCTTGGAAAAGCGGTTGTACTCGGTCATGGAGAGAATGGCATCCTTCATATCCCGCGTCATCAGGCGGAAATCCCGCGCGCCGTCCACAATGTCGGCATCGGAGATCCGGTTGATCAGCGCATAGAAACGGCGCGCGAACCAGCTCCGAACGGGGGGCTCGCCGACTCTGTCGGAGCGCCTTGTGGCGACGCTGTCGTATTCGCCTGAGGCAAGGACTTTTACCATTTCCGGCAGAAGAGAGGGCGGATCCTGCAGGTCCGCATCCATGACGGCAATGTAGTCGCCGCGCGCGTTGCAGAAGCCGGCGTACATAGCCGCTTCCTTGCCGAAGTTCCTGGAAAAGGAGAAATAGAAAACATGCGGATTGCTCGCGGCCAGTTCCTTCATGATGGCCAGCGTGTTGTCTTTTGACCCGTCGTTGATCAGTAGAAGTTCGTAGTCGCAGTCCATTTGAGTGAGCACAGCGGAGGCCTCGCGGTAAAAAAGCGGGAGTGCCTCCTGTTCGTTGTAACAGGGCACGATAATGGATAAAAGCATGGCGTCAATTCCTTTCTATTTGTTCATAGTATCATTTTTGGCCCAAAAGAGATAGAATAGTATTGATACTATTTAGTAATTTCAGAGAAAAACTGGAATCTATACCACACAGATCGGAATGAGGGACCGGATGAGCAATAAGGAAACCCATAAAAAGAACGGACATGAGGCACAGCCCACCTGCGTCGTGGGAATCGGCGCATCGGCAGGGGGACTGGAAGCCCTGCAGCAGTTTTTGACCTTTCTGCCCGGAGACACCGGAATGGCGTTCGTCATCATCCAGCATCTCTCTCCGGATCACAAGAGTCTTCTGGCGGACATCCTGGGGAAAGATACGGCTATGCCGGTCGTGGAAGTGCAGGACGGAATGCGCGTGGAGCGAAACCACATCTATATGATCCCGCCCAAGTACAACCTGGAGATCGTATCGGATGTCCTGCGCCTTAGAGAGTACAATCACAGGAACATCAACCATCCCATCGACATCTTCTTCCGCTCGCTGGCAGCCGCCTATGAGAACCGGGCAGTGGCTGTCATTTTATCGGGGACCGGTTCGGACGGCACGAACGGGATCCGCTCGATCAAGGATAAGAACGGCGTCATCATCGTGCAGTCCCCGGAGAGCGCCAAATTCGACGGCATGCCGAGAAATGCCATAGCGACGGGCCTTGCGGACCTGGTCCTCAATCCCGACAGTATCGCGCGGGAGATGCAGCACATCGCGGCTTCCACCGTGGATGCGGGCAACAAACTGCAGCTCAGCGACGGGGACCTCATGGCACAGGTCTTTTCGATCCTTCGAAACGTAACCAACGTCAATTATACCTATTACAAGCAGACGACGATCCTGCGCCGCATTGAGAGGCGCATCGTGGTCACGCACAACCGGAATCTGCAGGAGTATGTGAAGTACCTTTCCAACAATCCGGACGAGGCGCGGCTGCTTTCCAAGGAAGTGCTGATCGGTGTGACCAGCTTTTTCAGGGACCCGGAGTATTTTGACGTACTCAGGGACCGGGTGATCTACGACCTGGTCAAAAACGCGTCGCCGTCCTATCAGATCCGGGTCTGGGTGACGGGATGCTCCACCGGTGAGGAGGCGTACTCCATTGCCATCTTATTTGCGGAGGTGATGGAAGAACTGGGCGTCCGCAGAGATGTCAAGATCTTCGCGACGGACCTGGACGCAGATTCCATTGCCGTGGCAGCCAGGGGCGTATACAACGACAATATCAGCGAGGACGTGTCTGTCAACAGACTGAGCCGCTATTTCAGCCGCAAAGGCAATCACTATATCGTCGGCCATGAGATCCGCAAGATGATCGTGTTCGCGCAGCACAACGTCTTCCAGGATCCGCCTTTCGGAAAGCTGGACCTGATCAGCTGCAGGAACCTGCTGATCTATTTCCAGAACGTGCTGCAGAGAAATCTGTTCGCCATATTCCACATGGCGCTCAATGACAGGGGGTATCTGTTCCTGGGAAGAAGCGAGTCGGTGATCGATTACGACGACGTCTTCAGGGTCCTGTGCACCAATGAAAAGATATTTGTCCACAATGCGTCCGGAAAAGCGCCCTCTCACGAGCGCATCACATATTCTATGCAGGGCCTTGAGAGCAGCATGGGAACGGCCGGTCTGACACACAGCGTGCCGGAGCCGGATCTCTCGTATTCGGCGGGAGAACTGGATATGCGCATTCTTGAGATGCTCATGCCGGCAAGCGCCCTTGTGGATGAGAAGAATCAGCTTGTGCACACATATGGCGACAGCAAGCAGTTCATCATGCTGCCCGTCGGGGCGGTGACACTGGATATCTTCAGCCTTATCAGGCCGGAGCTCAAGATCGCGGTCTCCAAGGCACTCAAGGAAGCGAGAGAGAAGCAGGAGCGGGTCGCCTACGAGGGGATCCCGGTGATGCTGGACGGAGGCAGGGAGACGATCTCCCTGGTGGCGCAGCCGATCCGGGACCGTCTGGGGTCGGATACCGGCATGACCGTTCTGGCATTCATGCGCGAGGCTGAGGGCGGAAATGAGATCGCAATGGAGCAGTATCGTATCGATACGGCGGCGGCGGAGAGGATCACCGACCTGGAGAAGGAGCTGCATGTTGCGCAGGACAATCTGAAAAAGACGGTGACGGAGCTGGAGAGCGTCAATGCGGAGCTGCAGGCCGCCAACGAGGAGCTGCTTACGGCCAATGAGGAGCTGCAGAGCTCCAACGAAGAGCTGCAGAGCGTCAATGAGGAGCTCTATACCGTCAACTCCGAGTATCAGTCCAAGGTGAACGAACTGGCCTCGGTCAACGACGACATGGCCAATTTCCTGTCCTCGACGCTGGTCGGGATCATCATGGTCGACCGGAACCTGAACATTCGCAAGTATACGGAATATATCTCCTCGGAGTTCCAAGTGTCCGACCAGGATGTCGGGCGGTCGCTTCGATATATCGCTTTTAATTTCGCGACCATCGACCTGATCGCGCTGTGCAGACAGGTCCTGTCCACGATGAAGCCCATCGAGAAGAACTGCGCTTCCGTGACGGGAAGGACCTATCTGGTGAGGATCGCACCCTACAGAGAGCTGGAAAAGGAGAGAGAGTATCCTCTTCCGGATGCCCGCATCAGGGAGAGTGAGATGCAGGAGGAGAAGATCCTGCGGGGGCTCGTCATCACCTTTGTGGATACCACTAAACAGGTCAATGACAGGCAGCAGATCGACGAGATGGCCAAGGCGCTCCGCGCAGCCGTGAAGACCGGGCGCGAGAAAGAGGCGTTCCTGTCCCATATGAGTCACGACATGCGCACGCCCATGACGGCGATCATCGGCCTGGTCCAGCTGACGCTGCAGGACAAGAACATTTCTTCCGGGACCCGGCAGAATCTGGAGAAAATACAGTCCTCCGGAAGATACCTCATGAGCCTGATCGACGAGGTCCTCGAGACGAGCAGAATCAACGCGGGCAAAGTCGTTTCGATCAGTTCTGCCGTGCGGGAGACGCAGATCATCGAGGAAGTCAACTCGATCATCGGCCAGAAAGCGGCAAACGCCGGTGTTTTGTACCGGGCGAGAGTCTAGGGATGCGATGACCGTTATGTCATGATGGATACGGAACATGTGGAGAGGATCCTCATCAATCTTCTGAGCAATGCTGTGAAGTTCTCCAAGCAGGACGGGACCGTTGACTTTGTGACCAGTGTCACCTATGTCCACGGCAAAGCGCACCATGTCTACACGATCACAGATAACGGCATGGGGATCAGCGAGGATTTCCGCAAGAAGATGTTCCTGCCGTTCGAGCAGGAGAACCGCGAGGAAGTCGCTTTGAGAGACGGACAGGGACTTGGCCTGTACATCTGCAAAAATCTCGTGGACCTGCTGCAGGGGACGATCAACTGCGAGAGCGTAAAGGGAAAAGGGACGACGTTCACGGTCGTTCTGGATTTTGACCTGGCATCGGAGGAACAGATCCGGCTTCACAGGAGAACCAATACCACATACGAGGACCGGGTCCTGTACGGCAAAAACGTGCTGGTGGCGGAGGACAACGCCATCAATGCGGAAGTGATCATGAAGATCCTGGAGACGCGCGGCGTCCACTCCGAACTGGCAAGAGACGGCCGCGAAGCGGTGGAGATGTTCCGAAAGAGAGGTCCCTACCACTATCAGGCGATCCTGATGGATCTGATGATGCCGCTTCTGGACGGACGGGCCGCGGCCAAGGCGATCAGGGAGAGCGGCACCGCAGACGCCGCAGAGATCCCCATCATTGCGCTGACGGCGGACACGTACGATAATCTGGAGGAAAAATGCCTGGAAGCAGGCATGGACGGTCATCTGAACAAACCGGTGGACACGGAAGAACTCTTCCGGGTGCTGGCCAAAGAGTTTGACAAAGTGTGATCGTTTCCGGAGAAAGGAAAGAAGTATGAATGAAGTAAAACAGCCCAAGAAGCAGTTGATTACTTATATGCTGATGGTTGTCGTCGTGATGATCCTGCTCAATAGTCTGGTCATGCCCTCGCTGCGGCGGGCCCAGATCACGGAGACGGATTACAACACGTTCATCACGATGACGGAGAACGATCAGGTGAAGGAGGTGCAGATCTCCTCCTCGCAGATCCTGTTCACCGATACGGAGGGGAAGGTCTATGCGACGGCCCCTGTCACGGATCTGGACCTGGCCAACCGGCTTCATCAGCACAATGTGAAATTCGGCAGCGACATCGTGCAGCCCATGTCGCCGCTGCTCTCCTTCCTGCTCTCCTGGGTCCTGCCGATCGGAATTTTCGCAGGACTGGGATACATGCTCAACAAGAGAATGATGGACCAGGCGGGCGGAGCCAACTCGCTGATGTTCGGAATGGGCAAGAGCAATGCCAAGGTCTATGTCAAATCCACAGAAGGCATCAAATTCTCAGATGTGGCAGGCGAAGAGGAGGCCAAGGAAAATCTGCAGGAGATCGTGGAATACCTGCACAACCCCGGCAAATATAAGGAGATCGGCGCGACGATGCCCAAGGGCATTCTCCTCGTGGGCCCTCCCGGAACCGGTAAGACCATGCTGGCCAAGGCGGTCGCAGGCGAATCCAATGTGCCGTTCTTCTCCATGTCCGGCTCGGAATTCGTGGAGATGTTCGTAGGCATGGGGGCGTCCAAAGTCCGCGACCTCTTCAAACAGGCCAAGGAGAAAGCGCCCTGTATCGTTTTTATCGACGAGATCGACGCGATCGGCAAGAAGCGTGACGGGTCCCCCCTGGGCGGCAACGACGAGCGCGAACAGACGCTCAACCAGCTGCTCACAGAGATGGACGGTTTCGAGGAGAATATCGGCGTTGTCATCCTGGCGGCCACAAACCGACCCGAAGCGCTCGATCCCGCGCTGACAAGACCCGGCCGCTTCGACAGACGGGTCCCCGTGGAGCTGCCGGATCTCAAAGGCAGGGAAGATATCCTGAAAGTTCATGCCAAGAAGATCAAATACGGCTCGGACGTCGACTTTAACAAAATAGCGAGAATGGCGGCGGGTGCCTCCGGTGCCGAGCTGGCCAATATCGTCAATGAGGCCGCCCTGCGGGCAGTCCGCGACGGCAGGAAATTTGCCGCGCAAGCAGACTTCGAGGAGAGCATAGAAGTCGTCATTGCGGGTTACCAGAAGAAGAACGCTATTTTGACCGACAAGGAGAAACTGATCGTCTCCTATCACGAGATCGGCCATGCGCTGGTCGCAGCGATGCAGACGCACAGCGCGCCGGTCCAGAAGATCACGATCATACCCCGCACGTCAGGTGCGCTCGGCTACACAATGCAGGTGGAGGAAGAGGGCAACCATTACCTGATGAGCAGGGAGGAAATGGAGAACAAGATCGCGACGCTGTGCGGCGGCCGCGCGGCGGAGGAAGTGGCCTTCGGAAGCATCACGACCGGCGCCTCCAACGACATCGAGCAGGCGACACGCCTTGCACGCGCGATGATCACGCGCTACGGCATGAGCGATGAGTTTGACATGGTGGCCATGGAGACGGTGACCAACCAGTA
>ODAI013942823.1_pt1 | contig 28955 bp, 25 predicted proteins | sample 1539321 | NCBI WGS metagenome assembly ODAI01 (sample SAMN02144231, study PRJEB22623) | gut metagenome | biome: sheep rumen | host: Ovis aries | place: New Zealand
ACTCGTAGAAAAAATTCCTTGGAAATTTCAACATTACCGGGGAAGCTGGCCGATTGTCAGGAAAAAGATCCCGCTTTAAGTGAAGTGTTTCTGGTTGAGGGAGACAGCGCAGGAGGAACGGCAAAGCAAGGGCGAGACAGAAGAACTCAGGCAATACTTCCGTTGAGGGGGAAAATTTTGAATGTCGAGAGAGCCCGTCTGGATAAAATGCTGACTTCCGCTGAAATCGGAACGATGATTTCGGCCTTTGGAACAGGTATTGGAGATGATTTTAATATTGATAAAATTAGATACCATAAGATTATTATCATGACAGATGCTGATGTTGACGGAAGTCATATCCGTACGCTGTTGCTGACTTTCTTCTTCAGACAAATGCGTCCAATCATTGAGAAGGGATATCTTTACATCGCGCGCCCTCCTCTTTACAGGATCAAAAAAGGAAATTCTCAAGTTTTTATTCGTGATGAAAAGGCGCTTGAAGATTACCTGTTGGACGCGGCAGTGCCGGTTTCTTGTTTAAAACTATCCTCCGGAGAAATTATCGCCGCAAACGATATCAGGCATTTCGTCGAGCAGGCAGAAAAATTAAAACTTGCAGTCAGTCATGTTAATAACAAAGTAAATAATTCCGAATTAATGGAAGCGTTGGTTTTGCTTGGGTTGGGATGCAAGGAAATATCCGACGAAGATGTTTGCAGTTATCTGTCCAGAATCGACAAGGGGAATTGGAGCGTTTCCGAAACGGAAGACAAGTATATGTTCAGCAAAGAATATCGAGAAGTTGTCGAAAAATTTGAGGTATTGAAAAGTTTACTGACGTCTCCGGAAATTGTGCGTTTATCCGATAATTTGGAGCTGTTTTCATCTTTTGTAGAAGGTCCTGCACAATTAACTATGAAAGACTCAGTCATTCACGTAAAATCACCTATAGATTTTTTCGATAAATTCATGTCTCAGGCGAGGAAGGGTATTACCATTAACCGATACAAAGGGTTGGGAGAAATGAATGCCGAACAGCTTTGGGAAACGACAATCGATCCGAATGCTAGAGTGCTTATGCAGGTAAAAATGTCTCACTTAGAGGATTTAGACGAAGTTTTTACCACTTTGATGGGAGAAGTCGTTGAACCTCGTCGTGAATTTATTCAGGAAAATGCTTTAAGCGTCATAAACCTGGATGCTTAACGAAAAAGTATGCTGAATATGCGATTAAAGGTTATAATTTTGGTCTCTTAAATGAAAAAAAAGATTTTCCGTCGAAAGAAATTGAAGAACTTTGCCCTTTCGACGGTAATTTTTTCGTCGCTGTTTTTCTTTTTTTTGTTTTTGTTTCTGATTCATGATATGCCAGATTTGGATAATCTGGAGTCCAAAGGGCGACGCGCAAGTATAATTTTTGAATCCTATGATGGAAAAAATATTGCAACTTACGGAGACTTATTCAAGGAGGTCGTCACCGTCGATGGACTTCCAAAATATGTCAGTGACGCAGTTATTGCAATTGAGGACCATCGTTTTTATCAACACGGCGGAGTGGATTTTTTGGGAATCTTCAGAGCACTGTTTAAAAATTTAATTTCCGGCAGAATAGTTCAAGGAGGATCAACTCTAACTCAACAGCTGGCCAAAAATCTATTTTTATCACATAGCAGATCGATAAAAAGAAAAGTTCAAGAATTGGTTTTGGCTCTTTGGCTTGAGAGAAAATTTACAAAAAAACAGATTTTATCAATTTATTTGAATAGAGTTTATTTCGGTTCAGGAGCATACGGAATAGACGCCGCGGCATACAGATTTTTCGGAAAAAGAGCCAAGCAACTTTCTTTATTCGAAGCAGCAAAACTGGCTGGAATTTTAAAATCTCCTACAAAGTATTCTCCTTTTTACAACAAAAAATATTCCAATCAGAGAACTGCTTTAGTGTTGTCTTGCATGAGAGAAGAGAAATTTATTTCAGCTGAAGCGGAGCAGGAAGCTCTTCAGGAAATCGAAAAACCACATACAATTTCCGCATCAATGAATGAAAACAGATATTTCACCGACTGGCTGATGGAACATTTGGAAGAAATTGTACAAATAGATAATGAAGACCTGATTATTCGAACAACATTAGATTCCAATTTACAAAAAAATGCGATTTATATAATTCGAAAAACTTTAAACGAAGAAGGATTCAAAAATAACGCTAATCAAATGGCTTTGGTTGCAATTGACAAAATCGGTGCTGTTCGGGCAATGGTCGGAGGACACACTTACAGTGAAAGTCAATTTAACAGGGCGTTAGCGACAAGATCTTTCGGTTCGGCTTTTAAATATTTTGTATACCTAACCGCGCTGGAACACGGCATGGACATTTATGACATGGTAAGCGATATGCCGATACGTATAGGAAATTGGTCTCCGAAAAATTACAAATACAAAAGTATCGGTCACATCACAATGTTGCAAGCTTTCGCGCAGTCCGTAAACACCTGTTCTATCCGCCTGGCACAAAAAGTCGGTATGACTGCGATTATTCAAAAAGCCCGAGATCTGGGAATTACTTCTGAACTAAACAATAATTTCGCCACTGCTCTGGGAGGAAGCGGAACAAATCTTCTGGAAATGACTGCAGCCTACGGATCAACAATGACAAACGGAAAGAAAATTACGCCATTCGGAATCATAAGCATAAAAACCCAACGAGGAAAAGTTTTGTATAAAGCTAAAAAAACAGAACAAAAAAAAGTTATTTCTGATGAAATTTGCGAAAAAATGAAAATTATGCTGAAGGAAATCGTCGAAAACGGAACCGGGAAAAGAGCTAAAATACCTGCCGCCTGTTATGGAAAAACAGGAACAAGCAACGATAGTCGTGACGCAAGTTTCATAGGATTTTCACCTCCGTTGGTTACGGGAGTTTGGATCGGAAATGATGATAATAGCCCTATGAATAAATCTGTGACAGGAGGAAAAATCCCCGCCTCCGTTTGGAGACATTTTATGATGACTGCTTTTGGACTGGAAACTCCATCTGATGAAGTTTTAATTGATCACACAAAATCAAAAAAAAGACCTAGGTTAAAATCTCTTATAAAAAATTTATCAAACAAAAATTCCGCAAAATAATTCAAAAGTATTTATTAAAAATGTATATAAAGTATAATGACCGAGTGTGGTTGCAGCAACAAAGCCGCATCTAAAAGGTTGCAAGTTTTTGTGTGGAAAGTTTTAGTGGAGGAATAATGTTCAAGAGTCTGGCAAATGCTGTTCGGTTTCTTTCTATAGATCAGGTTTCAGCTGCAAACAGCGGCCATTTGGGGATGCCGTTAGGAATGTCCGATTGCTTGACGGTATTATTTAAAAATATTCTGAGGTTCGACCCTGAAAACCCGACTTGGCCAAACCGAGATCGCTTCGTTTTATCTGGAGGTCATGGGTCTGCCGCGCTTTATTCTCTTTTGCATCTTGTCGGATATAAAGATTTTTCCATAAAGGAGTTGAAAAAGTTCAGGAAACTAGGATCCAAAACAAGTGGTCATCCGGAATATTGTCCCGAATCAGGAATTGAAATTACCACAGGACCTCTCGGGCAAGGAATAGCCAACGCCGTCGGTATGGCGATCGAGGAACGACTTTTGAATTCCCGTCTCGGAAACAGTTGTATCAATTATTATACTTTCGTTGTTGTCGGAGAAGGAGACTTAATGGAAGGAATTTCTCATGAAGCTTGTTCTTTAGCTGGAAATTTATCTCTAGGTCATTTGATCGTTCTTTTCGATAAAAACAACATTACAATCGATGGAAATGTAAATATTACCTACGGCGACGATGTCAGAAAACGTTTTGAATCTTATAACTGGGATGTACAGGAAACCGATGGATACAACGAAAATCAAATTATGACAGCCATTCAGCGCGCAAAAAATTCTACTAAGCCATCCATCATTATTTGCAATACGAAAATCGGGTACGGAACTCCGCGGGAAAATCTTCCGAAAGCACACGGCGGTGCCTTAACACCATCTGAAAGAGAATTCGCTTGTAAATATTTTGATTGGAATTACGGACCTTTTGAAATTCCGGAATATGTTGAAAAAGCTTGGAAAGTCATAGGTAAAAGAAGTCATGAAATATGTAAAGATTGGTATCAAAATCAAGAAAAAAGATATTTAAATTTTGATTTTGGCATTGATGCTGAGATGCAGAAAGTCTTGAGATCATTGAAGAAGGAATATTTTATTTCAAGACCTTTTATCGCGACAAGAAATTTGTCGAAAGCAATATTAGGAAAACTCTCCGAAGTCAATCCTTTACTGATTTCCGGATCTTGCGACTTGGGATCATCCACCGGATGTAAAGGGGCAAATATGAAACACATCTCCTCAGAAGATTTTTCCGGAAATTATATACATTATGGTATTCGCGAGCACGCAATGGGCGCCATCATGAATGGAATAAGCGCGAACAAAAAAATAAAGTGTTGCGGCGGAACTTTTCTTTCATTCAGCGATTACATGAAACCTTCCATTCGGATGAGTGCGTTGATGGATATTCCGACGATTTTCATTTTTTCTCATGACTCAATAGGTGTCGGGGAAGACGGTCCAACACATCAACCGATCGAACAATTGACAATGCTGAGATCTATTCCAAATCTGCAAGTATTTCGTCCTGCCGATGCTATCGAAACTGTGGAATGTTGGGATCTTGCTCTAAACAGTAACCATCCGTCGGTGATAATTCTCACCCGTCAAGAGGTTCTAAGTACACGATTTAGTGACAGACAAAATCTTTGCGCCAGCGGAGCGTATTTGCTGAATGATGATTGTACAAATGATGTAAGATGTGCTCTGATTGCATCGGGATCTGAAGTCGGAATCGCCTTGGAATTGAAGAAGATGCTTAACAATCAAAATGTTTGTGCCAATGTTGTCAGCATTCCATGTTGGGAACTGTTTGATCAGCAGACAACCGAATATAAAAATCACGTTTTGGGAACTGGTATCAGAATAGGAATTGAAGCATCCAATGGTTTTGGATGGGAGAAATATCTCGGACCCGATGGACTGTTTTTCGGAGTAAATTCCTTCGGAGTTTCTTGTCCGGGAAAAGAGGCATTCAAATATTTTGGACTCACCGCAAAAGACATTTTCGATAAAATTACAAATTTGTTTTAGTCCAGATTAAGATGTGTTATCTTTGGGCGGTATGAATAATAAGGAGACGCATGAAGCTAGCCATAAACGGATTTGGAAGGATCGGAAGATTAGTTCTCAGAGCAATTTTTGAAAACAAAAGAGAAAATGATTTAGAAATCGTTGCCGTAAATGATTTGGAGGATATCGATACTTCTATTCACCTTTTGAAGTATGATTCTGTTCACGGCAGTTTCAACGAAGATATAAGGAAAGTTTCTGAAAATAAAATCTTAATCGGCGCTCGAGAAGTGAATTATTATTCGGAAAAGAATCCTCTAAATCTGCCCTGGAGAAATCTTGATGTTGACCTGGTTATGGAGTGCACAGGTGTTTTTAAAACAAAGGAAGATTGTTCTCTGCATCTGAACGCGGGAGCAAAGAAAGTACTGCTTTCGTGTCCGGGGAAAGATTTAGAAAAGATTGTCATTTTCGGGGTAAATGATGAAATATTGAACAAAGAAAACGACAAAGTCATTTCTTGCGGATCTTGCACAACAAATTGTCTTGCCCCGATAGTGAAAATTTTGGATTCAGAATTCGGAATCGATAAAGGGTTTGCATCTACAATACACTCATATACGGGTGATCAGAGTCTTGTGGACAGAGATCACAGAGATTTACGTCGTGCCAGAGCCGCTGCTGTTAATATAATTCCTACGACGACCGGGGCTGCAAAATCCATAGAAAAAATATTCCCAAACCTTAGGGGGAAATTGCAGGGAGCAGCTTATCGCGTCCCTACTCCGAATGTATCTCTCGTCGATTGTAATTTTGTTTTGAAAAAAAACACGACTTCGGAAGAATTGAAAGAAATAATTGTTAAGTGGGCCGATTTCAAGTTTAAAAAGAATGTCTTGGGATATACGGGTGAAGATCTTGTTTCATCTGATTTTAATCATTCTCCATACAGTTCCGTCATAGATTTTTCATTGATAAAAGTCATTGACAGAAATTTTGTAAATGTTGTGTCTTGGTATGACAACGAGTGGGGATTTTCTAATCGAATGATCGATAATGCTTATCTAATGTTTTGATTTACAAGGATATGATAATGAAGAAAAAAATTGAAAAGATGGAATTTGAGGAATCCATTAGTGAATTGGAAAGAATCACGTCTGTCTTAGGGGAAGGAAATTTATCACTTAAAGAAGCCTCTGATTTATACACAAAGGGAATTCTACTAAGAGATCATTGTAAAAAAATTCTGGAAGAAGTTGAATTAAAGTTAAGTCAAATATCGCCAAACAATAACGAAACTGCTAATATAGTAGTGAAAGGAGAAACAGAGCTATGATAGATATACTTTTAGTACCACTTCTTTTTTTGATAAAAACAGTTTTAGTTCTTGCCATTTGGGTGGTAATTGCCGATGTTCTCATAAACTGGATGTTCATCGCAAATATTTTCAACACTAATAATCGTTTTTTGATTATGCTTACAGATACATTGGAGCGTTTAACCAATGCAATGCTGGCGCCGATAAGAAAGAGTCTTCCGTGCGTAGTGGGATCGATGGATCTTTCCCCTATTATACTAATTTTAACTTTGACTTTTTTAGAAAATATCGTTATCAGAATTATCATGAAATTAGCTTGAGGCGATTGCATGACTACGATTATCGATGGTCAAAGAATAGCTGATGAATTTAATTTGGCTATACGTGACCGGGTAAGAGATTTGAGAAAGAGTGGAGTAACACCAAAATTGGTGACTATTTCCCTGGGAGAAAATGACGAAAACAATATGTTCTCGTTAAAGCGGGATGAGTTGGCAAAATTCACTGAAATTGAATCAAGAAATTATCATTTTGAAACGCAAACGAAACTTACTGAGCTAAAGAAGTTTATACAAAGTTTAAACAATGATCGATCAGTGCACGCTATTTTTTTCCGATCTTCTATGCTTAAATATCTTAGCTTTAGGGACATTATAAACCTGATTTCTTCAGAAAAAGATGTAGACGGAGCAACCACTCTTAACCAAGGAAGATTGTTTCTGGGAGAACCGGGAATGATTCCATGCGCTCCTCTTGCTGTCTTGCATTTGTTACGAATTGTTCACGAAAATATTGCTGGAAAACACGCCGTAGTACTGGGAAGATCTTCCTCAGTGGGACGCCCTTTAACTCAGCTTTTGCTAAACGCAAACTGCACAGTAACTTCTCTTCATTCCTATTCAAAAGACATAGAAAGTGTTTGCAAAACCGCGGATATTTTAGTCAGCGCAATGGGAAATCCAAAATTCGTAACAAAAGATTTCATAAAGGATGGAGCTACTGTAATCGATGTCGGAATTAATCCAATTACAGATGAGAAAGGCATAATACAAGTGGTCGGTGATGTAGATTTTGACGATGTATCAGGAGTAGCCGGAGCGATCACTCCGGTTCCAAACGGAGTTGCTCCGATGACAGTGTCCTATTTAATGCATAACACCTTAAAGCTCGCTTGTTGTGCTTAATCGTGCTATAATGACTTTCCGAAAATTAGAGAGAAAAAGATGAAGAAATTTTTTTTGTACGGTTTTGCGTTGATTGGCGTTGTGTGTGTTAGCAATGAGCTCCATGCGAAGCAAAACGATTCAGACTTTGAGGAATTGGTACGTAGTCATAACGGAAAAATCGAGGAATTAGAACATCGCATCAAAATAATTGAACAAAATTTGGGAATATCGCACACAGAAAGTATTTCAACGGAGAAAACCAATCAAGTCGAAGACGAAATCAAGGGAAAATCGCCGGAAGCTGTTATCGAAATCTCCAAAAGTTTCATTAAGCAAGATAAATATAAAGAAGCCCGAAGGGTTTTGGATGCTTTCCTAAAAACCAGTCCGAAAATCTCATATCAAGGAAAAGCGCACTTTTACATTGGGAAAAGTTATTTCGAAGAAAAAGAATATCAAAACGCAGCAAAAGCTTATATGGAAACTTTTGAAACCTCTCCGAATGGGATAAAAGCTCCCAAGGCACTATATAAACTGTCGGAATGTTTTATGAAGTTAGGAAAAAGAGATCAGATGAAAATAACATTGGAAAAATTAGTCTCGACATTTCCCAAATCAAAATATGGAAAGAAAGCATCAGAAAAACTCAAGAATTTAAAAAAATCCTAGGGCATGTATTTTAAATTTGAAAATGTAGAGCAGGCTGAAATTTGTTTTTTTCGTGAAATTGATCGTTTGCTTTTGTTTTCCGAAAAGTATTATGCAAAGTTAAATAATCGGATGGTTTGCGCTGCAGTTTCCGGGGGAGCTGACAGCTTGTCTCTGTTAGTTTTTTTAAAAAAATGGAGCAAATTACGAAATTTCAAATTATATTGCTGTACTGTAGACCACGGTCTTAGAAAGGAATCCCTGGATGAAGCTTTGTACGTAAAAAGCATCTGCAAAAAATTAAATGTTGAACACAATATTTTATCTTGGAAACACGATTTTGTGATTGACGAAGGAAAACTGGAAAATCTTGCACGAGATGCTCGCTATAGTTTGATTCAAAAATTTTGCGAGGAAAGAGGTATCCCTTTTGTCGCGACAGGCCACAATTGGAATGATCAAATCGAAACTTATGAACTAAGGAAAAATGCCGGTAGTTCTGAGATCGGTTTGGCAGGAATGAGCCAAATCAGAACACTCTCAGAACATTTGAAAATCATGCGTCCCCTACTCCATTTTTCTAAAAAATTTCTGGAAGATTTTTTAACATATCAAAACATCAAGTGGAAAATCGATCCGATGAATTTTCAAGATACTTTTCAAAGAGTTATTGCGCGAAAAAGGATACAAAAATATTTTCCTCAACAACTCGAAGAGATTTCAAAAAAAATTCGCGCCCACGGAGTGAACCGATACAAAATTGAACGAGATGCGGTCTATTTTTTGAAATCCAGCTGCACAATTTCCAACCTGGGATTCGCAGAAATCGACAAAAGAAATTTTCTAAATCAAAATCCCAAAATTCAAATCGAAGTTTTAAAAAGACTCATTTGGAATATCGGTATGAAAAAATATTCATCCTCCATTAATGAAAAAACTCTATCAGATATTCTAACCTCAAAAGTAAACACTCTAGGCAAGTGCTTCATAAAAATCAAAAAAGAAAAAATATTTATCTTCAGAGAAAAACGGAATTTTTCCAAAACAAACACGAACATTTGGGACAATCGGTTTCTGGTTAACTTAAAATTAACAAAAAATCAATATCTATACTCATCAGAAAGAGAATTTAATGTTACAATACCTTATGATATTTTGGTTGGATTTCCCTGTTTGTATGAGGATGGTAGAGCAAAATACGATTTTGATGAATGGGTGAAATTTGTAAAGTTTATAAAGAGACCGGATTTGTTTGATATTTATTGCGGGGTGGACTGTGGATAAGAATTACAAAAATTTGTTGATTTGGTTGGCGGCAGGTTTTGTTCTGTTTTTGTTTGCGGAATCGTTTTCAGGAGGGAAAAGTACTATTCCGTATTCCGAGTTTTTAAATGAATTAGATTCGGGAAAGATTTCTTCAATTGAGATAAAGGGATCAAATGGAGCTACAATAGAGGGAATACGTTCAGACGGAAAAATTTTTGTCACCTACAACCCTCAAGACCCCGATTTGGTAAGAAAGCTTATTGAAAAAAAAGTAAAATTTAATTCTGATCCAAATGACGGTTTCCTCCTGAATATGTTTATTCATTTACTTCTCCCTATTTTGTTGTTTTTCGGAATATGGTTCTTTGCATTCAGGCAGGTGCAAGCGGGGGGAAATCGAGCTCTCAGCTTCGGAAAATCAAAAGCGAAGTTAAATGGTCAAAAAACGAGAATTACTTTTAATGATGTCGCGGGAATAGACGAAGCAAAAAGCGAACTTGAAGAGATTGTTGAATTTCTAAAGGATCCTCATAAGTTTAAAAGGTTAGGCGGAAAAATTCCGAAAGGCGTTCTGTTGGTGGGACCACCGGGAACTGGAAAGACTCTTTTGGCAAAGGCTATTGCCGGAGAAGCGAACGTCCCTTTCTTCAGTATTTCAGGCTCAGAATTTGTTGAAATGTTTGTTGGAGTTGGGGCAAGCCGTGTTCGGGATATGTTTGAACAGGGGAAAAAGAATGCCCCTTGCATTATCTTCATTGATGAAATCGATGCGGTCGGACGCCATCGTGGATTTGGACTTGGAGGAGGTAATGATGAAAGAGAGCAGACATTAAATCAACTTTTGGTTGAAATGGATGGGTTCGAAGAAAACAACGGCGTTATTGTAATTTCATCTACAAACCGTCCTGATGTGCTTGATCCGGCCCTATTGCGTCCAGGACGTTTTGACCGTCAGGTAGTTGTTCCTTCCCCTGACATAAAGGGAAGAGAGAAGATTTTGAGAGTTCACTTGAAGAAGGTACCTCTCTCTGCTGATGTGGATCCGCTGGTAATCGCGAGAGGTACTCCAGGATTTTCAGGAGCGGATTTGGCGAGTCTTGTTAACGAAGCGGCACTGTTGGCGGCTCGTTACGGAAAAAAGAATGTCAGCATGGATGAGTTGGAAGAAGCCAAAGACAAAGTAATGATGGGAAGTGAAAGACGCTCCATGGTTATGACAGAAAATGAGCGGAAGCTTACAGCTTACCATGAAGCGGGACATGCAATAGTGGCATTGAATATCCCAGAATCTGATCCAATACATAAAGCAACTATTATCCCAAGAGGACGTGCCTTGGGAATGGTTATGCGTCTTCCTGAAAATGACAGAATTTCAGTATCTCGTGTAAAATTGGAGGCGGATTTGTCCGTGGCCGCAGGAGGACGAGTCGCTGAAGAAATGATTTTCGGACATGATAAAGTCACAACGGGGGCATCTTCTGACATAGAACAGGCGACAAAGATCGCGAAAAGAATGGTTATTGAATGGGGAATGAGCGACAAATTAGGATTTTTGTCTTACGAAGGAGAAGATTCCCGCGGAGTTTTTCTTGGACATTCGACATCTTCTGCATCTAATATTTCCGGGAAGACGGCTCAAGTAATTGATGAGGAAATACGTGCAATTGTAGATAGAACCTACGCAAGAGCTAAGAAAATTTTAGAGGAAAACAAAGACGCGTTAGAAATTTTGGCTCAGGGATTACTTGAGCATGAGACACTGACAGGAGAAGAAATTCATAAAATCCTTGAAGGACAAAAAATTGAGAAAAAGAAAAAGCCAGTAATTGTGAAACCTACGAAACGGTCAAAAATGCCGACTTCTTCAAAAAGAAGAACTAAGAAAAAGGAAGGGGATAGCTCATCAAAATAATCGTTGACGTAGATAAGGAGCGGCTCGATAAATTTTTATCGAAAAAAGTTTCTGACATCTCGCGAACAAAATTGCAGTCTTGGATAAAGCGCGGTTTCGTTCGTGTTAACTCTGAGAAGAAAGTTGATCCGAATTTCTCGTTGAAAGTCGGAGATGAGGTTCAAGTCGAGGATAATGTTCCTTCGGATAAGGTGGAAATTCATCCGGATGAAAGAGTCCCTTTCAGAATTCTATTTGAAGATGACGATTTATTAGTGGTAAACAAACCTGCTGGAATCGTTGTTCATCCAGGAGCAGGAAATCGGGACTATACTTTGGTGAATGGATTGGCACATCATTGCGGAGAAAATTTATCTTCAATCAATTCTGATATTCGTCCTGGAATAGTGCACCGCATCGATAAAGATACCAGTGGAATCCTAGTAGTCGCAAAGAACGATTTCTCACATATGCAATTGGCAAGACAATTCGAGATTCATTCTATAAAAAGAAAATACATTTGTTTTTTATATTCGGTTTTACGCCCTATGAATGGAAACATTGAAACATTTATTTCCAGAAGTGAATCAAATAGATTAAAAATGGCTGTTTCGCAATCAAAGGGGAAAAAAGCTGTTACTCTCTATAGAACCTTGAAAAATTTTTCAAATTATGCTTCCAAAGTTGAATGTGAATTACTTACCGGAAGAACTCATCAGATCAGAGTACATATGTCCAATTTAGGAAATTCACTGATAGGAGATCGCACTTACAAAGTAAAAAACTACTCGTTGCCGAGAGAATTTGCGCAAGAGATAAATGGATTCCCTCGACAAGCTCTTCATGCATATTTTTTAGAATTTATTCATCCTCGCAGCAAAAAAACTATGCTCTTTGAATGTGATATGCCTGATGACATGAAAAATTTAGAGAGTTTATTAGATAATATCAGGAAAAGACAGTGAAAATCATAAAATTTAAAGAAATCGATAGTACCCACAAATTTGCTATAAGAATGATCGAAAATCGTTCAGCTTTCGAGTGCGGAATTTTGGCTGACATCCAAACAAATGGAGTTGGACGATGCGAAAGAAAATGGGAATCTTCTCCTGGAAATTTGTACTCGTCTATCATAAAAAGAATCCCCAAGAATAAAGATATTTGTAAAATTTCCTTAGCAACCGCATGCGCTGTTCACGAAACCATAAAAGATTTTCTCAGTCCTGAAAAAAAAGATCTTTTATATCTTCACTGGCCCAACGATATATACTATAAAAACAGGAAATTAAGTGGTATACTGCTTGCGGTTGTTGACGATTGGATCGTTATTAGTGTTGGAATAAATATTCATTCGGTTTTGCTTCCTACTGCGATTAGTTTGGATGATATTATTGGTGATTTTGACATTTCTGCAGAGCAGCTGTTTGATTCTGTTTTGAGTAGGATTGATACTTGGCTGAATTTGCTGCGCGTTGACAATTTTTTTGATATAAGAAAGTATTGGTTGCGTAACATAACCGGAATGAATACTCAAGTAACTATAAAAAACGGCAGAGATCGTCTTTTTGGGACAATTAGAGATATTGATGAGCTTGGTAGATTGGTTCTGGAATGCAGTGATCGGAAGTTACACATATCAAGCGGTGATATTTTTGTGAATGAACAAAAAATAGTGGTGGATTATGACGAAAAAAAGTAAAAACTTTGCAGGATTAAATTTTATTTCGATTGGAGGATGTTCCGAAATCGGGATGAATTTGTACGCATATATTTATAATGATCAGTGGATTTTGGTCGACATGGGAATGGGATTCGACAGCAGTTTAGGACGTGAGCTGATAGTCCCTTCCCCTGATGAGTTGATCAAAAACAAATCCAAAATAAAAGCGCTTTTTATTACACACTCTCATGAGGACCATATTGGGGCTATCCCTTATTTATGGCCAATGATCGAATGCCCTATCTATGCGCGTCCTTTTGCTGCTGAAATGATTAAAGCAAAACTGGAAGAGTTTAGCCTTGCTGAAAAAGTTCCACTTATCAAAGTTTCTTTGCATCAAAAAGCAATAAAGGTAGGATCGTTTTCTGTTGAATTTATCTCAGTCGCCCACTCTACCCCGGAATCCTGTGCCTTTGCAATTAACACTCCAGAGGGAACCGTTATTCATTCTGGAGATTGGAGAATTGATAACGATCCTGTGTTAGGCACTAAAACAGACGAAGACAAGTTAAAGGCTTACGGAGAAAAAGGTGTTTTAGCCTTGGTTTGCGATTCGACCAACGTGTTTAAAGAAGAGCATTACGGAACGGAAAAAGAAGTTCGGAAAAATTTGATAGACTTAGTGAAACAGCACAAGGGACATCGAGTTTTAATTACCTGTTTTGCATCGAATTTAGCTCGGTTGGAATCATGTTATTATGCCGCAAAAGAAACTAGTCGGAAATTAGTTGTCGTGGGACGATCTTTGAAAAAAATTGAGAGAGTAGCGAAAGCTGCCGGATATTTTTCGGACATCCCCGCCTTTTACGGAGATAAATCAATAAAAGATTTTAATCCTGCGGAATTGTTAATAGTCTGCACCGGAAGCCAGGGAGAAATGAGCTCAGCTCTGAACAAAATAGCCAATGACGCACATCGTTACGTAAAATTAGACTGTGATGATATAGTAATTTTCTCTTCTCGAACGATTCCCGGGAATGAAAAAGCCGTCTCCGAAATTCAAAATATGATGGTAGAAAAAGGTGTTCAGATTGTTACTGATCTTGATTATGATATTCATGCATCTGGACATCCAAGTAGGGAGGAATTAGAACATCTTTATAAGTTGATAAAACCGAAGATATTAATCCCAATTCACGGAGAGAGAATGCATCTCCACAAACAGGCGGAAATAGCAAAGGATATTGGAATTGGTAATGTGCTGATTCCTCACGATGGTTATGTAATAAATATCGGTAAAGAGGGAGCAAAGGTCGTTCAAGAAACTGAAAGCAACGTATTAGCGGTTGATGGTACTCAGTTAATTCCGATGAATGGAAATATATATAAATCCAGAGAAAAACTTTCCACGGATGGAGTCGTAAGTCTTTGCATAAAATATGCAAAAGGGATCTTTCGGTTGATTAGCATTGACTGTATCGGAGTTTTTGAAGACTCTGAAAAACAGGAAATGAAAGACATTGAAACAGACATTGAATCGGAAATAAAACTATCCTTGGAAAATGTTGTTCGAGGAAAAACCTTGGATGAAGGAAAGGCAAAAGATTTAATAAAAAAGATAGTAAAATCTGTGTTTGTGGAACATCGTGGAAAAAAGCCCGTTGTAATTTCCCACCTTATAAAATGAGAAATAAGACTACTTTTTTTAGTCGCGCACAGTTGTAGCGCTAACAGACCTGAGGATAAACTGTGAAGTTTTTAGCCCTGGTTATGTTGTTTTTCGTCCTTCGCCGGCGTCTTGTCTGTTTCATTTAGATTAGAATTTTCCGAAGATTTTTCTTCTTTTGTTGGTTTTTGATTTGAAGAATTTTCGGCCGTATCCTCTCCTTTATCTGTATCATTTACCATACTCTCCAGTTCCTTGTCCAAAGCTAACTCGTCAATGGAATTATCCGATATCGACTGATTTGAAAATTTATCAGGAATCACTTCATTTTTCTCTATGATGACTTCTTGAAAATCCTCAAGACCTTCTTTTTTTGCATTTTTATCATAAATAGCAATTTTTTCAAAAATTTTATCAATATCTTCATTGATCGTACTTATAGCATCTATATTTCTCAATTTCGGTTGACGCCCTTCAGATTTTAAGGATATTACGGCAATCTTAAAGAGATCGACCGCTTTGTTGAATTGAGATATTGAATCTTTCAACAAATTTTGTTTCTCCGATAGTGACTCTGTTGTCCTGAAAAGCTCAATATTGCTTTTATATTTTGTGCCGGAATATGAGATTCCTCCCAACATCTTACATAATGCTTTCTTTATATTCAGAGCGGCTAGTGCTTCAGAATCATTTTCCGCTGTCGCCGCATAACGTTCCTCATCCATAATTCGTAAAGTATTCAACATTTTTTCAAAAAAGATATCCTCAATTGCTCTCAACGCCAGCTTTTTCACACTGTCGGAAGAAATCTTTTTCAATCTAAACGGAATAGACTTTAGATTGTTATAGGATTCAACCAAACGCTGTAAAGAAGCACATTTTGTTTCAAAATTTCCACTTACCGGTTTATGGATTTCTTTTAAAATTTTTTCAACTTTTGCGTACTGCGCAGGATCCAGCAATTCGCTAGGAATCTTCTCAATTTCCTTCAATAATTTATGCGAAAATTCTTTAACATCATAGTCTGTAATTTCTTTATGAACATTTGATATGGAATTTTTTAAATTATCACTAATCTGAGTTTTAAAAGTATAAGTCAATCCATCTCCTAATGAATCCACTTCAGACAAAAATAGAGATTCTTGAACCTTATTTATTTCCTGCTTACTTATATCCGAAAGGAAATGCACTGAAATTTCACTGACAGAATTATAGTACATTAGTATTTTTTCCATGGCACAAATTTTATCATACGCCAAAGTTGAATTGGTATACTGTTCTTTTGATGCTGAAATGTTCTGCTTTTTCTGTATTAATTTATTATAGTCGTCGTTGGACATCCTTCCGAAGGTCAAACTTTCAACGTTGGACTGTATATTTTTCAAAAGGTCGGTCAGGTTTGTTACTCCGCGAAATGAATTTACAAAAACTTCATCTATTTTTTTCTCTTCTGATATCTCTAACGGAGGTATTCCCTCATCTAAATTTTGTTCAGTAATTACTGGAGACTCAATTATCTTATCAGAAAGAGTAGAAATCTGGTCCACTTGAACCTCCGTGGAGGACAAGTTATCTCCGGATACAACAGACTTTGAACTTGTCACCTCTGTATCAAAATTTTTGTTATTTCTTGCTTTTCTAATTCTATTTTGTTCATTTGAACCACTTTTGAAAAAGTCTATAAGACTATGCTTTTTCTGAGCATCGATGGTTTGATCCTCCCGAGCCATAGACTCGAAAACTATAAGAGAGATAACCATACATAAAAATACTTTCTTCTTCATTTCCTCTTCCTCAACTACTCTGGCTAGATATTAGCACAAAATAACAGCCATGTCAAGTAACTCATTGATTTTCAAAGGAATTTTAACTTTTTGTTTACTTTTACTACAAAAAAGTAAATATTCCGATGGCTTACCGGCACTCAACTGTAATATTATATCGACGGTTAGTTGATATATCGTTAAGATGAAACATTTAAACAAGTTACTATTTTCTGTTTTTCGTAAGTATGTACGAAAAAATTCTCTATCATCAATATTTTTTGCAATTTTAGGCATAATAGTCTGTTTCTTCATAGGAATTGATGACAAGGAAGCCATAGATTTGTATATCCAAAAACTACAATCGCTCTCAGAACATAAAATCCATACAGACCAAATTACATACGTGAAAAATTTTTATTTGTGTAATACCAATAGACATCCTCCCAAAAATCATCGTCACACAGTGCGGCAGGAATTCAATAAAAAAAAGCCCTCTTTGAAACAAAAATGGGAAATAAAATACAATATGGTATGGCCAAAGCTAACCATAACGAAAAAAGGGGCTACAAAAAGTTTCGCTTTCGAGGCACACCATATCATTCCTATAAACGCCGGAGGAGTAAATTATTGGTGGAACATAACTCCGTTGAGTCCGAGAGGACATAAATTGCTTCACAGTTCAACGGAAGAAAAAGCTTGTTTTTCGCACAATTTTTTTGAACAGAAGTATTTGAGATTCGTTTTAAAAATCGAAAGTTTATATAAGAAAAATTTCAAAAGTTATCTTCCAAAGCTGAAGCTCGTGTCGAATTAATTCCACCTGAAGTAATTTCAGTTGTATGAAAGTTAACTTTTTCTTAATACTTATCCACTGAAGCTGTGGATAACTTTGTGGATAAGTCTGTGGATAAGTCTGTGGATTATCTTATTTTTTAGTATTTCCATATGTATGCTTAAAAATTCAGCAATTTTAGAAAGCAATTTAATACAAACCAACAACATATTGAAAAACAACGATATTTTTTTGGAAAATAAAAATTTGAAGCTATTCAGACAGTTGTTATTTTGCAAATTTACATAAATTTTTAGCCGTTTGATTTTACTGGAGAATTTGTGGATAACTTTTTTTCAGTTCAATAAATCAACAACTTGCTCGAACGGATTTTTCGATATATACGTACACATCTATCGTTGACGATTTCTTAACCTTTTTCGGAGAAAATGCGAAAAGTGTAGCTGGAGTGGTTAATGAAGAATGTTCCTCAAAAAATTGTGGATAAAAAAGGAAACAACATTCTGAAATTTCAAAATCTGGTAGATTGTATTCTAAGGAAAATGCGGAAATTCTTTTTGAACAATAAAACTTCTGCATCTGAAAAAAATCCCTTTACTGAAATAAACATTTTTAATTCCACCAATGGACAGTTACGTCTTTGCTTTTTTTACTTTCTAGCCATAGCGATCTGCGGATATTTAGCTGTAATGATTTTGTCTGTTCCGTATCGCGATGACTGGTATAGATATTTTTGGAACAGTCATGTTGGAGGATCTGAAGCATTAAGGAGCGGAACTGCTCTCATTGAATATTGCTTTTATCTTTCAAATGTAATCACTGATGTCGCGCCTTTCACCCAGATATTGTCCTGTATAGTACTGGCATACATGGCCTGCATTTTTCTGAAGATGCTTAAAATCGACACGAAAAATCCATGGGCTGTAATTTGTTTTTCACCGATTGTAGTTAACCCTTATCTGCTTGAAATTATGCTATTCCGATTTGATAATCTTTTTATCACGTTGAGTCTATTGATCGTTACGATTTCAGCCTACCTATCCGCCCAGAACAAAAAAACTCATTTTGTCATCCAATCATTACTGCTGTTTTTCAGTCTTTTTGTTTATCAAGTGGCCATCTCTGTTTATTTCACAGTGCTTGCATATGAATTTACTAAAAGAATTCGTTCGGGTAAAAAATTTATCGCAACCATTCAGCAAATGAAATATTGGTTTTATACTCTTGCCATCGCTGCTTTGGGATACGCTCCGTTTCTGAAATATTTAAATTACTGCAAATCAGAAGATGGAGGCGTTCTCGCACTCCCATATAATTTCGAAAACATACAAATAATCACGAATAATGTCTGCAAATATTTTTATACACTGTATAACGATTGGTCTCACAGTATTATCGGATTGATTTTACTGATAATGATTTGCATTTTCGTGATAAAAAACCTAGTTGAGACAATAAAATCGACAAAATCTGTTCAATCCATACTTTTAATTTTTCTCAGTCTTCTTATTCTAACACTTTGTCCGTCAGGACTTTATGCGTGTCTCAGGGCATTCAAAGAAAATGAATTAGTACATCCGAGATTGATTTGTGGGATAGGTGTATTCATTTCAATTATCAGTTATGAAGTTTATTTACTATTGAGTAGATACAAGATAACTGCTGTTATAACAAAAACTGTATTGTGTTTAATCACTTTGTGGAGCCTTATGTTCCTGAATTCAGCTGCAAATATCACGCGAGAAAATTTCAGAGTCAGAAATCTCATAGAATATGACATTGCAAAAGATATTTTCGAAATGTCCGAAATATATCCTGAAGTTAACCATTTTGGAATAGTCGGAGAAGTCACAACTCAAGCTAGCAACAACTTTTTTTCACTATATCCGATAATGAATAGAATATTTTTGGAAAAGTTTAATATATTCACATATTACAGATTGGGCTTTATGCACGATGGATTAAAAAATCAATTGGCAAAGGAAGGATCCGTGTTTTTTAATGAACCTAAATACCGTTCGAAAAAGCTGATAAAAAAACGAATGATGTATGATTTGTATATATTGGATAACCGTATTTTTCATATAGTTTTAAAAAAAGACAAAAATTACGAAGCAATACCGCAGTTTATAATGAAAGTCGGAAGAGAATAAAATATCTAGTCGGTTTTCAGAATTTTCAATTTTTAATAATGTGTATCCGCTAGTTTTCGAATAGCTTCCGAATAATTGTCACTTTTAAATACATACGATCCCGCAACACAAGAAGTCGCCCCCATTTGCTCGCAAGCTCTTGCGGTTTCGGAATTAATTCCTCCATCGACACAGATCTCGACATTATCTGATACCATTTCTGAGATTCTTTGGATTTTCTCCAACTGGGAATAGAGAAAAGATTGCCCTGCGCGCCCAGGATTCACTGTCATCACCAAGATGACATCTGTCACATCCATTATATATTGTAAGAAATCCGTAGACGTTGACGGATTCAGCGCCACACCGGCTCTACATCCGCAGGTTCTGATTAGATTCAGCGCTGCATGCAGATGCGCGGTAGCTTCAGCGTGAATGGTGATGACATCCGCTCCTGCCTTTGCAAAATTTTCTATATGACTCTCTGGATTTGTCACCATTAGATGTACGTCAAAAATCTGGCTGGTAATTTCTCGATGTGCTTTAATAATTTGAGATCCGAAAGTTATTGCGTCGACGAAATTTCCGTCCATTACATCCCAATGAATGCCATCGGCCTCAGCAAGTTCCCGCAACTCATCTCCCAAACAACACGGATTTGCTGACAACATCGACGGATAGACTTTCATTTCATTCTCCAACACTTCATGATCAGAATTGTTACTTATATTCAGCAATTAATCAAGATGGACGGCGCACTTTGGTGGTAATTCAGCTTTGTTGACTAATCAAAGGTCAAAATATTATTGCAAATGAATTGAACATATGATAGATATTCCACTGTTCAGGTGGTTTTTGTAGTTTCAAAAAGTGGTAAATTTCACGAATGATTGTGTCGAGTAGTCAAGCGTGGGCGGGGATGTACTTGCATGGTGTAAGTATGTATTTAGAGAAATGAATGGTATATGAGTAAAATAATGCATAAATCCTTTTTAATAGCGAGTTTTGCGGTATTAACTGCGAGCGTTTTCGGAATGAACCCTGACTGTCACGGAGAAAGTTCCGGTGGCAATGGTCGCAGGCAACCGTTTCGAGAAATAAGACCTGCACCTATTCCTTATAATGATTTGCTAAATAAATACGCGCTATTACTTCAAGAGAATAAAGAAAAGAATGGTGTAATCACTATATTAAATCAACAAATTTATGGTCTTCTATTTTCTGTACAAATTGAACAGAAAAAAAATGAGAGATTGGAATCTTTATTTCAAGAAAAGGTTGACGAAATTGAAGACTGGAAAGATAAATATAAAAAAGGGCGTCTTGCAACCGAAATAAATGCGGAAAAGCTCGAAGAACGAGACGAACAAATTAAGAAAATCCAGGTAGAAAACGAGAAATTAAAGTCTTTATCTGAAGAAAAAGGCAAACAAATTAAGGAATTAACTGAAAAATTTGAGCAGAGTCAAACAAAAAGACGGAAATTAACAGAAGAAAACGAAAAGAAAGATGAGGAAATAGTAAATCTGAAAAAGCAGTTAGAACAGGTCAATAAGGAATTAAAAAAAACAAAAGAACTCAATCAGCAGATGTCACAAGCGAAAGCTAAAATCTTCGCTGATGAATATAAGTTCACTCACATCAGATCAATTAGTTCTCATAATAAAACTGATAGTAATAAAGCGCTGTATCGGCAATCGCACTATGCTGCTTCAAAAAATGGCGCGTCTAAGGGAGTTGAAACTCCGACTACTATTTTGGTTAGAGCCAATGGAAAACCGGAAAAATTTGAAAGTATTTTAGAAATACGCTATGCAAACAATATATCACATAAAAAACTAGATAATCCTAAGGCGATTTTTTACAGAAGTAACAAAGATGAATGCTATATTGTTCTCGAAATTGACAACGAAGATTACAGTGTTGTTTACGGATTAAAAGAACGTTTCATTGAGATAGGAAAGAATCATTTTCTTGTTTATAACGTTTCGAAAGACATGAAAAGTTTTACCGACGATGTTTCTCGACTAGTTTATGTAGATCATTCGGGATTGTATATTGTACCGGAAAAAGAGAATTCTATAGATCAAGTAACCAATATTTATAAAGAAAACGGTCGATTCAATTTCAAGGGATCGACCATAGAAGTTTCAGCAATAAACGGAAATCGAACCTTAAACAATGAAAAAATAACTAGGGATAATTCTTTTGATTATTGGGTTAAGCAAGGATCAAAAATTATAGTTTCGAAAAAACAGCCTAACCATAAGGAGATTTTTGTAAACTTCTATCCGCCAGCAGGAACTTACAGGGAAATATATGATTCAATTGGACCATTTCAAAAAAACAATGTCAATTGGTTGAGTTCATTTGTAAGTATTCGTATTAACGAAGAATTAGTCAAAAACGGTAGTTTTAGAAGAATGTTAATGACATATCTTCATAATGAAGGTAGTAAACATGAATCTTTTTGCGAAGACCTGGAAAATCAAGTAAAAGCAAAAGGTAGATCGATAGCCAGGGATTCAAATATTTTGAATATAATTAAGGAAAATAAGGATCTATTTAAGGATATTGATTTCGTGAGAGAGTTAAAATTAATATTTGATTATGAAGAAAAAAACTGCGCATCCGATAAGAAAGAAGAATTTCAGAAGATGTTCGCGATTGTAAAAAATCTCTCGAAATAAAGGAGGAGCTCAATCTCCTTCTTCTCGATCTTTTTCGGACAGAATTCCCATGTCCAAATCCTCGAAAATTTGTGAAATGGCTGTGCAAGCCTCCTCAGTATATGGTATTTTGATTCGAGTCATAGTAAATGAGGGTCAGATGAAGATTGTTTCTTGGAACGCCAATTCTATCAGAGCGCGGTTGGAGGGTTTTGCGAAGCTGGCGGAGATTCACAATCCGGACATCATTTTGCTGCAGGAAACTCGAGTTGAAGATCATCAATTTCCGCGCGAAGTGATAGAAGATCTCGGATATAATCTCGCAATCAAAGGGCAAAAAGGACGCAACGGCGTAGCGATTTGCTCGAAATATCCGCTCGAGGAGGTATATTCGGATTTTTGCGAAGAAGCTCGCTACATTGAAGCCTTTACCGGCGGGATTTTCGTTACATCGATCTATGTTCCGAACGGTCAGGAAGTGGACTGCCCCCAGTATTACTACAAGTTGGAATTTTTGAGAAATCTGGTGAATTATTTGGAGAAATTCCGCGATGAAGTTTTCATTATGGGTGGCGATTTTAACGTCGGACCTTATCCGCAAGACATATATATAAAGGGATACGACGGCATCGCGGGAAGCCAACGCGAAAGGGATGCGATCGCGGAAATTCGTGCAGCAGGATATAAGGATATGTTGGAAAACAGCGGATACACCTGGTGGAGCTACCGCCAACGCGGATTCAAAAAAAATAACGGATTCCGTTTAGATCAGTTTTACATGAACAGCCATTCGCAAAAACTGTTTAAATCTGGAGAGGTTTTGCTTGATATTCGAGAACTCGAACGTCCGTCGGATCACGCCCCAATCATGTGCGAGATTGATGGGTAATTTTTTATGTAAATTTCTGAAAAAACTACTGGCGTACGCGAAGTTTTTCTGATATACATGTGTTGATGTTCCTCGGTAGCTCAGTTGGTAGAGCAAGTGGCTGTTAACCACTGGGTCGGCGGTTCGAGCCCGTCCCGAGGAGCCATTTTTTTTTGAGAAGCCTTTTTCACAATGTATTTTGAAGTCCTTATTGTTAAGGAAAGCAAGATCTGATCCGAGAGATGTGTGCTTGTATTAACTTCGACAGAGCAAATTCTGTTTCAGCTGAGGAATAAAATTCTGTGTATTTCAAATACTTCCAATATTCATCAGATAATGGATGAGGTGCCCATCCCCAGTGCCATGGTTTGTCTCCTGTGAAGTGAATTATTCCAGGATTTAATCTCGCTGCTCTGGCGTCTTGATCACTATAGGTATGCCTCAGACTAGTGACGAATCTGTACATAGTGTTATTTACATTCCATTTTAAAGGTATTTCTTTATATTGATTGTTAAACATTCCATTCAAGATATCTTGATCATGACAAATTATGCGTCCCTTATTGTTTCTCACGTATTTCACAATATTTTTCAACGAACCAAGTTTTCGGAATCTATCCAAATTTAAAAGAAGCACTCCAGCATTAAAATATCGTCTGGTTAAACCAAGACGGTTTCCGAATTAACTCCATCGGCATCTTCAACCGCACCTAACACGGCATTAGACAAGTCTAGATTCCATAGTTCTTTGAGGTCTTGCTCAACAATTATATCTCCATCTAAATATAATGCTTTGGAAATATTTTGAGGCAAAATCTCTGGAATACGCAATCTGTAATAAGTCGCCACACTTGTATGTATGTGATTATCCGGAAACATCGACCAATCATATCTGGTCATATCATAGAACTTTATATCAAAATTTCTGAGCTTCTTTAATTTTTTAATTTATCTTTTTTAGTTTCAGATATTCCTCCATCCAAAATGTGAAATCTGAAGTTAGATGTTGCGTCACAATTGAGTAAAATTGAAGCTATAGCGGCTGCACTGTGCTGAACGTAAGCGTCGTCAAAAGCCATAACTATATCTATGGTTCTTTCGGCAGGTACATCTTTAGGCGCGGTTAAATATATTTGCTGTCCTAATTTTGCCCCGAACCCTTCATGGTAAAGCACAACTCGAAATAATAAAATCAGAAAAACAAAAAAGAAAAAGGCAAGTACAATCTCGAGTTTTCGACGAGTGATTTTCAAACAACATTTTAACATTGACAATCTTTTTACGAAATATCTGAGCATATTTCCCCTACCACAAAACTCTACTGAATTATAATATCGTTCATTGTTTAACAAGGAGTTAAGGCAATGTTGGTTTACACTACTAAATAATCAACATATAATGGGCGAAAAAATTGAGAGATGTGGGAAATAATATGTGTATCTGTCCGAAAGCTATGCATAATTTATCAATCATTAGTACTGCTGATCGCCCCTACTTGAATTGGCTGGCAAGTGGAAAGAAAAAAGCGGAAGGACGAGTTAACAAGCCAAAATACAGATTGATGCGAGTCGGAGATACTATTTCATTTTGTGATGTTAAGACTGGGCATTACATATATGGAAGAATCAAATTTAAACATGAATACAGCTCCTTTGAAGAAATGCTAAATACAGAAGGTGTAAGTAATATGCTGCCCTTTTTAAAAAATCATGAATTAGCTGAAGGTGTTGCTACATATAAGGCTTTTCCGGGAGCTTCGAAAGTTCATAAATTCGGATGCGTAGCAATCGGAATAATAACTTTAAAATTCAATTTATGTAATATTTTTTCAAAAACTTAAAATTTTTATTCACCTGTTTGGCAAACAAAATATTTTATCATTTTAGTCTTAAAAAACTTGGAATCTCGCTTAAATATAAACCAAACTCTCGGTTGTTCCTCCTTTCTGAGTTTCTAAGATTTTATGTACTTTCCTTTGAGAGGTTAAACTTTTATTAATAATTTATTGCTAAAATATAAACTTATAACAGAGAGGTAAAAACTATTATGACAAAATATACTTTGGCGCTATTTTTACTATTTGACATATCATATTCCATGGATGGATCGCTCTCTGGACAGCTGGAACCCGATCGTGACTTAATGTTTTCACAGGACCACAGGACTAAATCCAAAGTGGTATCTGTTCAAGCCTACAACATCGAAACATTGAAGTATTATGCAACCGATACAAAATTAGCCAGAATAGCTTCGTTCGACGGAGGCGGAGTAAGAGGAATAGGTGCAGCTTCATGGTGTGCAAATTTTGAAAATTCAACGAAAAAATCAATGGCCGATATGTTTAATCTCTTCGCTGGCACTTCAACGGGAGGCATCATAGCGGCAGCTTTAGCTATGGAAGACCCGACTTCACCAGAGCATTCCTTATATAGCGCTGACGATATCGTAAATTTATATATAAACGAGTGTGAAAATATTTTCAGACCAAGATCGTTTCTGGGGTATTTATTAACATCAAAGTATAAAACTGAACCAGCATATAAAACCTTCAATACATATTTTAAGGATACAAAACTCTCCCAAATCAGGCCTGATTGCGACCTTCTGGTGACCTATTACAATTTGACCAATAATCACCCATCATTTTTTAAAAGTCATAAAGCACAAAATCCTGCACTTTCTCGAAATGAAGACTTTTACTTAAAAGATATTATTGCTTCAACTACTGCAGCGCCCACCTATTTCAAAGAATTTAAGTTATATACAGCATACAGCAAAGATCACCCAGAAATACACAGTAACAATTTTATTTCAGCCATTGATGGAGGAGTTGCAGCAAATGATCCGTCCGCTTGTGCTTTAACAGAAGCAATGTCTTTGTACCGCAATGCTGACGCTTTTTTACTGGTATCCATGGGAACAGGAAATTGTGTTTCTGAAGTTAATCCCAGAGGATTGATAAGTTGGGCAAAAAACATTTCGAACATCCTTATGGAAAACACCTCCGAGATGTCAGAACATATACTGAAAAAATTCGGAATGTACTCGAGTAAACCAGTATTTTTCTCTAGATTACAATTCGATATATCAGAAGCTCATTCTTCCATGGACAATAAAAGGCCCGAAAATATATCATACCTCGGTCATCAAGCCCAAAATGCTAACACCGTCATCGATAAAATAGAAAAAATAAGTAAAGTACTTAGTATTAGCAATAAACCCGACAGACACAGTCTAACCGGAGATATAGTTCTTTCAGAGTCCAACTTTATGGAAATTTAATTTTGATAAAGAATAATATCTTATTTAAAGAATACTACTGTATTACGTCTCATGAGTAGTACTTCTATTTTTGCATAAATTATCGTAGAATCACTGGTGTGTGGTCATCCTGGGGGTATAATGGCTAAAAACGAAAAAGTCTTCTACTGTTCGGAGTGCGGAGCCAGATATCCAAAATGGCTTGGCAGATGTGAGGACTGCGGTCAATGGAATACTATTGTTGAAGACACGCCCGCAAAAGAAAGGACCATTTTCGGAAAAGACCATATCGAGTTTCAAGGCTTGTCTGCCAAGGGAAAATCTACCCGAAGAATAAAAAGTGGATTGGCGGAGTTTGATAGAGTTTTAGGTGGTGGTGCTGTTCCCGGTTCCGTCGTACTGATCGGAGGAGAACCCGGTATTGGAAAGTCCACTATACTTTTGCAAATATTGGCAGCGTTTTCTGCGAAACACCACTGTGTTTACATCTCCGGAGAAGAATCTGCCGAGCAAATTTGTCTCAGAGCAGAGAGATTAGGGCTTTCATCATCGAATATTAAGCTGGCTTGCGAAACTAACATTGACGTAATTATTTCATCGGTTGGGAATGATACGAATTTTCTGGTAATTGATTCCATACAAACATTGTGCAGCAAGACTATCGATTCGATCCCAGGCACGGTAAATCAATTACGCACCTGCACATATTCATTAATCAACTTTGCTAAAACAACGAATACGACGATATTTCTGGTAGGACATGTAACCAAAGACGGAATAATCGCCGGACCGAAAATTCTGGAGCACATGGTAGACAGCGTTCTATATTTTGAAGGAGAGAAAGGAAACTCCTGCCGTATTTTACGAACAGTAAAAAACAGATATGGTTCCTGCGATGAACTCGGAATTTTTGAGATGAGCCAGTCGGGTTTAGTAAATATAGAAAACCCTTCTTCTCTGTTTTTAACCTCAAGGGTTGATGATATCCCCGGCACTATAACCTTTGCCGGTATGGAGGGTACTCGTCCTATGTTAGTGGAGGTGCAATCTCTGGTATCAAAAAGTTATCTGACCTCCCCGCGCAGGACAGTGGTTGGGTGGGATATGAATCGCTTATTTATGATACTAGCTGTATTGGAATCTAAAACGAAAGTGTCCTTTTCAGACCGAGATGTTTATCTCAGCATCGTCGGAGGCTTAAAAATTTCCGAACCTGCCTGCGATCTTGCGGTAGCCTTGAGTCTACTATCGTCAAGAAAAAACATTGTAATTTCAAATGAGACTTGTGCCATAGGGGAAATAGGATTAACCGGTGAGATCAGATCTATCCCGAAATGTTTGGAAAGAGTAAAAGAAGCAGCAAAGTTGGGATTTAAAAATATAATTCTTCCGGGATTGTCGAACATAGATGAAAAAGATTTTCCGGAGATAAAATTTAACAGAATGAATACGATAATAGATTTACTTGCTTTTTTGGGAGAGGGAATGAAACATGACAGGTAGTTTTTTTAATTCATTGGATTATTTCTATATACTGCTGGTGTTAATTTCATGCCTAATCGGATTTTTCAGAGGTTTTGTTAAAGACTTTTTCAGCACCTGCTCTTGGCTAGGCAGCGGATTCTTTTCGGCATTTTTATCTCCGTATTTTGCTTATCATCTTCAAAAAAACAAAATGGTATCCGATCCGATCCTCGCAAAAATTGTCGCGGTAGTCGTTTCCTTTACGGTAATTCTAATCACATTGCAATTAGCTGTTCACCTTCTATCTAAAACCATAAAAAGCACTATGTTTGCGGGTTTAGATAGGGCTTTTGGTACTCTTTACGGATTCTTCAGAGGTTTCGTTATTCTTATCATAATTTGCATCTGTGTAGTCATGTTTAACATAATTGATCTACATCGCGAATTTGTGACAAATTCCAAAATAACGCCTGTCTTGCTTAGTGTAGTGGACCATCTGATGCCAAAAATGGTAAACATTCCCATAAACAATCATAAACCGGCACCTCATACTGATAAAAGTACGTTTACGAAAGAAACCTTTCGAGAAATGGAAAGATTTTCAAAAGAGCAAATCCGCAAGAATAAAGAGAGTCTGGACAAACAAACTGAAGATACAGGGACACAACTGAAAAAGTTCGGAGGTTATCTGAACGAAATTGTATCTGAATTTTTCGAAAAAAAAGATTCCAAAAGAGAAACTTTGAAAGAGATTCCATTAATGCGGAAATCTGATAGACGCTCAAAAATTAAAAATAAAGAAGATAATGTGCAATTTGGATATGTGAACTTAATAAAAGCCCGCGCCAAAAGAAAAGCTCAGAAAAAAGCGGAAAGAATCCGACAGGATCTGTTGAAAAGGCTTGACAAGCAATCACGATAATGGTTTTCTATGTGTGTCGTTCGGAGAGATGGCCGAGAGGCTGAAGGCAACGGTTTGCTAAACCGTCATACGTTTGTAAAGGCGTATCGGGGGTTCGAATCCCCCTCTCTCCGCCAGAGGAATTTCTGAGATCACTTGAGTAATTGAAATGTTATCCTTGAAAAATAGTTAAGTGTAGAGCTATGTTTGAGAGTTAGATTGTTTGCTTTTCGTTATAGCGATTCTCCTATCAAAAGAGGAAGTTGATTTGTTAGTTTTTTATTTCGCAAAGCCCCTCACACCCACCCGTTGGTAAAATAGCACAAAAAAGTTAAAAACCGTTGA
>ODAI011185887.1_pt1 | contig 28952 bp, 21 predicted proteins | sample 1539321 | NCBI WGS metagenome assembly ODAI01 (sample SAMN02144231, study PRJEB22623) | gut metagenome | biome: sheep rumen | host: Ovis aries | place: New Zealand
CTAGCTCGAGCGGTTCAAGGCACGGTAGCCTTGTACTTATCTTTTTCTATATTATATATAGGCTCGTAGCTCAGTTGGTTAGAGCGCCACACTGATAATGTGGAGGTCCGCGGTTCAACTCCGCGCGGGCCTACTTTTTTTTCTTTAGGGGATATAGCTCAGCTGGTAGAGCACAACATTTGCAATGTTGGGGTCGCCGGTTCGAATCCGACTATCTCCACAAGAGGATGACTCAGGTCATCCTCTTTTTTTGTATATTTGCGCTGATAGAATAATCCCCGCTTGACAGTTAAAGAAAAAATAGAATTGCTGCCTCACAGCCCCGGAGTGTACCGCTACTACGACTCTCAGGGCACGGTGATCTATGTGGGCAAGGCCAAGGATCTGTACAAGCGTGTGCATCAGTACTTTGTGGATCCCGACAGGCTGAATGTCAAGACCCGCATACTGGTGAGCCGCATTGCCGACGTGCAGTATTCGGGGGTTGACAGCGAATCTGACGCCCTGCTGCTCGAGAACAACCTCATCAAGCAGTACAAGCCGCGTTACAATATCCTGCTCAAGGACTCCAAGACCTATCCATGGATATGCGTCACGTCGGAGCCGTTTCCCAGGGTGTTCCTGACGCGCCGGATAGAAAAGAACGGCTCACGCTACTTCGGCCCATACAGTTCCGTACTGCATGCCAGGAGCCTGCTGGAGTTCTTCGGCCGCAACTGGCCCCTGCGCAGCTGTCGGCTCAAAATCGACTCCGATTCCATCTTGAGGGGCAAGTACCGTCCGTGCCTGGACTATCATATAGGCCGCTGCCGGGGATGCTGCATAGGCAAAATCTCGGAGCAGGAGTACGATTCCTGGATAGAAGAAATAGTGCATCTGCTGAAAGGGGGCGTGAGCGAGATCATTGCCAAGTACAAGGCGGCGATGCTGGAAGCGTCCGAAGCTCTCGATTTCGAGACGGCGCAGTTCTGCAAACAGCGCATGGAGGCCCTTCAGAAGCACTATGCGAAGTCCATCATAACGTCTGCCGGCGAGCGCGACCTGGATGTGTTCTCGCTGGTGTTCGACGGTTCCGACGCGTTCGGCAACTTCCTGAGGGTGAGGGGCGGAGCCATTGTCCAGAGCCTCAATCTGGGCTTCAAGATGCAGATAGAAGAAGAGCCGGCGGCGGTGCTCAGCAGCTTCATCGCAGAAATAGAGTCCAAGTTCGGAGAGCTCTCCAGCGAGATAGTGGTGCCTTTCCTTCCGGACGTGGAACTGGAAGGCGTCAGCTTCACCATTCCGGCGCGCGGCGACAAGCTGTCGCTGCTCGAACTCAGCGCCAAGAATGCCAAGGAGTTCCACTTCAACACGCTCAAGCAGCGCGAGCACACCGACCCCGACGCCTTCCGGCAGGGAGTTATGGAAGAACTACGCAAGGCCCTCGGCATGAAAGAGTTGCCCCGACACATCGAATGCTTCGACAACTCCAACCTCCAGGGCACCAATCCGGTGGCGTCCTGCGTTGTGTTCCGCGACGCCGAGCCGAGCAAGAAAGACTACCGCCGCTTCAAGGTCAAGACCGTGATAGGCGCCAACGACTACGCCTCCATGAAGGAAATCGTCAACCGGCGCTACTCCCGCATGCTCGACGAAGCGCCGGAAGACCTGCCGCAGCTGGTGGTAATCGACGGCGGCGCCGGACAGCTGAATTTTGCCTGGCAGGCCATCTGCGAGCTCGGAATTCAGGACAAGATGACGGTGGTGGGCCTGGCCAAACGACTGGAAGAGGTGATCCAGGTCGGGGACCCTTACCCTTTGTTCCTGGACCGTAATTCTCAGGCGCTTAAGCTGCTTCAGCGGGCCCGCGACGAAGCGCACCGCTTCGGCATCACCTTCCACCGTTCGCTGCGCAGTAAGGCGGCTGTACACAGCACTTTACGCGACATTCCCGGGGTGGGTCCACGCACCGAGGAACGCCTCCTGCTGCACTTCGGATCGCTTGCCAGGGTGATGGCCGCACCTGAAGAAGACATTGCCGCGCTGGTGGGTCCCAAGCTGGCGGCCTCAATCAAGGGCCTGTGAAATGTGGTTGCAAATCTGAATATTTATATTTAACTTTGTCGCCTGCTAAATGTAGAAAGTACTAATTAAAATAAACCAATATTTTAGCTTTATGGAATACGAAGAAATCGTAAGCAAGGTAAAAGCCATTATCGTTGATAAACTTGGCATTGAACCTTCCGAAGTTACCGAATCAGCAAACTTCACCAACGACCTCGGAGCTGATTCTCTCGACACCGTTGAGCTCCTTATGGAGTTCGAAAGGGTGTTCGGCATCAAGATTCCCGATGAGGAAACCAGTTCCATCGCCACCGTCAAGGACGCTATCGACAAGGTAGCAGAGAAGCTCGCTGCATAGGCGCACACTTAGATTGAGAATCCAAAAAGACGTAACCTTTGGGCTGCGTCTTTTTTTTACCCGGCACTAGGGAAAGCTTCAAAAACCGGGGTCTATATATAAGACTAACCGCATACTATAACCAATTCTATAAAAATATGAAAAAGCATCTTATCTTGAACGCACTATGCATTCTGGCCGTCCTGGCCGCCTGCACCAAGCCCGAACCCGAACCGACACCCACACCCCCAGAGCCTCAGCCTGAGGAAGTTACATCGCTCGAAAAGCCGGTCGTCACTGCCACTGCATCCGGCAACACCATCTCGGTGTCCTGGGCGGAAGTCAAGGACGCCAAATCTTACAAGACCGAGTATCACAAAGCCGGGGAGGCAGACTTCAAGGCTGCCGGCAGCGGCGCTGAGCGCAACTGCACAATTGGCTCACTCGAGTATTCAACCGAATATGTGGTACGGGTTCAGGCAATAGCCGGCAAGGTTACCTCCGAATGGTCCGACGAGGTATCCGTAACCACCGGAGAACTGTCCATAAGCTACCCTCTCACAATCAACGACGCTTCGCTGCTTCTGGTATGGCTTAACGAGTATGCCCCCCAGTGTACCGAGGCCGACATGGTCAAGCTCGGCTCCGACATTGATCTGTCGGGCAAAGAGCTGGTTCCGGCAGCATCTTTTGCCGGCACGTTCGACGGAGGCGGCAAGAGCATACGCAACTGGAGCGCAACCACTCCTCTGTTTACCGAAGTGTCCGGAACCGTCAAGAATCTGATCATCGACTCCAGCTGCTCGCTTAACGGCGCCGACCAGGGAGACATAGCCCTGATAGCAGGACACTTGCTGCCCGGCGGACAGATCAGCGGCTGCACGAACAAAGCTCCCATCAACCGCGTCGATTCATTTGCAGGCACAGCCCGCCTGGGAGCCATCGTAGGTTTCCTTGAGGGCAACATAAGCGACTGCACCAACGAAGGCGCCATAACGCTCAAAAACGTCGCCACTGCCAATGAGCAGGTTATCGGAGGCGTTGCAGGATATATGGCAGGCGAAGCTGCTCCCGGACAGGACCGCATAGTCAAGTGCCACAACAAGGCCCCCATTTCCCTTACATACGATGAGACTCCCGGCAAGACATTCCTCGGCGGAGTTCTCGGAGCCAGCAAGGTAACGGCATTCGCAGACAACGCCCCGGCCAACATGGGAAAGATGAAAGAATGCACCAATGAAGGAGCCGTCTTCTTCTCGATCGGAGTCTGCGCCACCGGAACCTACGGCAACGTGGGTGGTGTGGCCGGCTACTTTGAGGGAGATATGGAGGGATGCGTCAACTCCGGCGACGTGAGCTACATCGCGCCTCTCACCAATCCTGAGGTTGCCTGCACACGTCCTTCTGTCGGCGGTGTCACCGGCTATGTAGCATTCAACCTGATTGACTGCTCCAACTCCGGAACCGTAACGCTCAAAGGCTCATTCGCCAATGCCGGAGGCCTGCAGAGAGGCGCCGGTGCCGATCTGGGCGTACTCTGCGGAGGCGTTGCCGGAGGTGCTTCAGCCAAAGACTACACCGAGGAGACCATGGTCTCCGGCTGCCGCAATACAGGTAAGATCGATGTTGACATCATCCAGCCGGCTGGCAACTCCACCGGTGCCGACCTCGGCGGAATCGCTGGTTTCTGCAACATGCCCATCAAGGACTGCACGAACATCGACGGCGACATGCCTTCTGTGATTTCTTTTAAATCGACCGCACGCTGGACCCGCGCCGGAGGCGTAGTAGGCTACCAGAACGCGGGCAATGTGACCGGATGCAGCAACGGCAAAGAAATAGTGCTCGATGCCAACTGCACCGTGCAGAACGGCAACTGCTCTCAGCAGCTCATGCTTGGCGGTGTCATCGGACATCACCACACACATCTTTACACTATAGGCAACTGTATCAACAACGGCAACCTTACTTATAAAAACGGCTGGCACAACCAGAAGGGAGCCACTTATTTAGGAGGCATCCTCGGCGTGCGCAACGGCAATTCCGGACATACTATGGACGGATGTAAGAACTTTGGCAAAATCACCAGCCAGTCAGCATCTTACATGATTATCGGCGGCCTTTGCGGAGACTTGTTCGGAGAACTTAAGAACAGCTCCAACGAGGGAGAGATCGTGGTTACTAACGCCAAAGCCGACGGTGTGTATATCAGCGAGATAGGCGGATTGCTCGGCTATTCGGTCTGCAACCTCGAGGGCAACACCAGCAAGGGTCCCATCACCGTGAATTCTTCCGATGCCGTGCGTATCGGCGGATTCTGCGGAGCTACCCAATATGCCAAAGTATGGAGCGGCGACACCCTGAGTGCCGTCATCAGCTCCGACGGCGCCTGCATCGCCGGTGCTTTCCTTGGTGCGATACGCAAGAATTCCATAACCCTTGGAACTCCCGACAAGCCTGAGAAAGTAACCGCCGACGCCCGTGTACTCGGAGCCAAGGTCAGCGCGGAAAACCTCATCGGCGCACCTGGAGACCTTGTGGTGGCGAATGTGAACATCGATTAATGAACGGGACTCAAGAATCGGAGTATATCCAACGTCTGTCGGGCGGGTCATACGAAGTGTTCGATTACTTCTACCTGAAGTATGCCCCGCTCGTCGAGACGTTCGCACGGGCACTCCTAAAAGATAAATCCATTGCGGAGGATATCTGTCAGGATGTGTTCCTGCGCCTCTGGCTCAGGCGGCGCTCGCTTAGGGGCGTGCGTTCGTTCAAGCCATTCCTGTTCACCATCGTCAAGCATGCTGTCTATGATTACTATTCACGCGGAAAACCCATCCCGCTGGAGCAAGGCTTGACCCCTGAAGAACTCCCGGAACTGTTCGGCGGAGACCTGGCCAGGGAGGAGGACTTGCGCGACGTCCTTTCCCTTGCAAGCCTTACCATAGCGGCAATGCCGGAACAGCGCAAAAAAATATTCCTGATGAGCCGCCGCATGGGCCTGACACAGCAGGAAATAGCAGCCCGGGAGGGAATCTCTCCCAAGACAGTTGAGTATCACATCGGAAGGGCCCTGGAGCAACTCAAGGCACTAAGCGCCCTGCTTTAATCACACAATCAATATGGGCAAGAAAAAGAACATCATAAACCGTTTTATGTCAGGCAGTTTCCCCGACGAGGTGAAGCTGGCCTTCGGGAGCTGGCTTACCGACCCCGAAGACCAGCAGGAAAAGGAAGATGCCCTCTACAGTGAATGGGAAGCCCTGTCTGCCAGAGATATAAGCGACTCCACCCTGGAGCGGCGGCGCAAGCTCAACCTTATACACCGCCACATGGGAGGAGAAAAGCAAAAAACACTCAGGAGCCGCTTTATGTATTTTGTGGCCGTAGCCGCAGCGGCAGCCCTGATCGCGGGATTTTTCGGCCTGGGCCTGGGAATCCGCTCCCCCAGCAACACGCCTTCAGCTCCCTCGGAAGTGTGCATGGTGACATCCAGCAATTCAAAGGGCGAATTCCAGCTCCCGGACGGCACATCGGTATGGCTCAACATAGGCAGCTCCCTGTCGTACAACAGCAATTTTGAAAAAGCATCCGTGAGGGAAGTCAAGCTCGACGGCGAGGCATACTTTGATGTTGCAAAAGACGGACGCTCCTTTGTGGTAAATGCCGGTGACCTGCAGGTCAGCGTACTGGGCACCCGCTTCGCCGTAAGGCACACTCCCCTGTACGAGCGCGACCAGGTCACCCTCGTGTCGGGTTCCGTGCGCGTGAAAGGAGAAGGCATCCAGGCGGTAACTCTTTCTCCCGGAGAGCAATTGAGTTATGACCACCTGCTGGGCGACAGCACCGTCCGCACGGTTGATACAGGCGACTATGTAAGCTGGATACGTTCGCAGATTTCGCTTGAGGACTGCACCTTGGGCAAAGTCATCGAAAATCTTGAGCACCGCTACAGAGTAAAGGTCAGCACGTTGGGAGACATCGACCTGGACCAGCACATCACACTTAAAATCAACGACGAGAGCAAAGAAAAAATATTTACCGTCCTCTCCTTTCTCGCCGATTGCGAACTCCGCATAATCGACGAAGGCAATATAGTCCTGATACGATAATTCAAAAAACTTCTCTTATGAATAAACTAGCAAAAACATTGCTTCTGCTGTTTCTGTTGGCCTCTCCGGTCATCTCCTGGTCGCAGGAAAGAAAGGTCAGCGGCAGCTGGCAGAATGTGCCGTTACGCACCGTCCTGAACGATCTGGAAAAACAGAGCGGATTCACTTTTGCCTACCGTACCGCCGAGATTGACTTGGAAAAGCGGGTGAGCGACGAAGCCAAAGGCGAAGATATTCTCCAGCTGCTCGGCAGGATACTCGCTCCCCAGCAAATGTCGGCAAGTATCGAAGGAACCCAGATCATGCTGCTCCGGAAACGAGGCGAGGAGCCCAAGAAGACCGCTCCTTCAACGCCGAAGCGCACCTTTTCCGGAACCGTAGTAGCAACCACCGACCGCAGCCCTCTTGCGGGGGTAACGGTGTATGTTAAAGGCACTTCCACTGGCACGCTCACCGACACTGAAGGCCGTTATTCGCTGACGGTAGGTGCCGATGTCAAGGAAATAACGTTCTCAATGCTGGGATACCTCGACAAAAACATAAAGACCACCGAAAACGACAACTACTTCCGCATGGTCTTTCTGGACGAATCGTCAACTGCATTGAGCGAAGCGGTAGTGGTCGCCTTCGGAACCACCCAGAAAAGGGAGTCGATAGTGACCTCGGTGGAGAGCATCAACCCCGAGCAGCTCAAGTCGCTCCACTCTCCCACCCTGTCACAGTCTTTTGCGGGCAACCTGGCCGGCGTTATTTCCACCCAGTCATCCGGCGAACCCGGCTCGGACGGCGCCAATTTCTGGATCCGCGGTATTTCCACCTTCGGCCCCAACAGCAAGCCTTTGTATATCCTCGACGGAATAGAGGTCAGCGTAGGGGTGCTTGACGGTATCTCTCCGGAATCAATCGAGTCGTTTGCCGTGCTTAAAGACGCTGCGGCGACGGCTCTCTACGGCTCCCGCGGCGCAAACGGCGTCATGGTCATTACCACCAAGAGCGGACGCACGTCAGACAAAATGTCCATCAACGTCCACTTCAATTCGACGGTAAACACCTTCACCAAGGTATCAGAAATCGCCGACGGGGTAACTTATATGGAGAATTACAACGAGGCTCTCCGCACCCGCGGCGGCAACGATTATTATCTGCCGGCCAAAATCGAGGCCGCCAAGAAGGGAATCAACAATTATGAGTACCCGCTTGTCAACTGGTACGATATGATTTTCCGCAAGTACTCTACCGCCCAGAGCGCCGACGTGAACATCCGTGGCGGCGGAAACCGCGTAAACTACTTCCTGAGCGCTATGTTCGCCAACCAGAACGGTATGCTGCGGAACTCTCCTGAAGTATCGTTCGACACGGGCCTTAACGCACGCAAGTTCTCGTTCCAGAGCAACGTGACCGCCAAACTGACCAACAGCACCACGGCGTCCATAAAGATGACGTCCATATTGTTCTACAAGAACATGCCGTATTACAGCACGCAGCATTATTTTGCCGCGGCTCTATATGCCAATCCCGTAAATGTATCGCCCACATACCCATCTGAGTGGCTGGGCAGCGATGCCGACTATGTAGGGTTCGGCGGTACCGACGAGGGGGGCGGAACCACATCGTGGACCAACCCCTACATGGACCTGTCGGAAGGCTACCGCAAGCAGTTTACAGAGAACACCACGACTTCGGTCCGCCTGGACCAGAACCTCGACATGATAACCCCGGGACTCAAACTGTGGGGACAGGCGTCGTTCTATTCCTACACTGCCGCTACCCTTACTTTCCGCAAGGCGCCTTGGCTCTACCGTCTTCAGGGAATAGACACCGACCCCGTCAGCGGCGAAAAGACCTACTACCTCTCACAGCTGGGCAGCGAAGGGTCGAAATACATAGGCTCCGATACTTCATCGAGCGGCTATCGCGAACTTAACCTGCAGACCAACCTCGAATATGCCCGCAGTTTCGGCCCCCATTCCATAAACGCCGTGGTCCTGTACCACCAGAAGGAACACGTTGACAATCAGGCCTCCAGTTACAACGCCCGCCTGCCCAAGCGCGAGCAGGGATTCGCCGGACGTCTGTCATACACGCTTCTGGACCGGTACGTACTCGAAGCCAACTTCGGATACAACGGCAGCGAAAACTTCATGAGAGGGCACCGCTGGGGCTTCTTCCCCTCCATGGCGGCCGGCTGGATCATCTCCAACGAACCGTTCTGGGACAATCTCCGCAGCACCGTTGACCTGTTGAAGATACGCTATTCCTACGGCCTTTCCGGTAACGACTACCTGTCGGTACGTTTCCCCTACATCTCTTCGGTCGCAATGAATGTCAACAGCGGTTTTATCCAGGGAGCCTGCGCCGACGGCTTCTATTCCGAAAAGGGTAACGTCGTGAACCTGTGGGGTAACGAAGACGCCACCTGGGAAGTGAGCCGCAAGCACGATATCGGCATCGAATTCGGCTTTATGCAACAGCTCAAATTCATTCTCGACATTTTTGACGAAAACCGTACGGGCATATTCATGGCACGCCAGGTACTCCCCGCCACAACCGGTCTTTCAGGCGTGTCGCCACGGGGCAATCTCGGTGCCGTACGCAACAGAGGTGTCGACTTCAGCCTCGAGTACAAGCGCATTTTCAATCCGGACTTTTCCATCAGCGCGCGCGGCACATTCACCTACGCCCACAACGAAATAACCGACTACGACGAGCCGGAGATCCAGCCTTATCCTTATCAGTCAAAGATAGGCCAGCCGGTATATGCTCCTTACGGACTCATCGCGGAGGGCCTGTTCAAAGACCAGGAAGACATAGACAACTCGCCCACACAGACTTTCAGCACCAACTATAAGCCCGGCGACATCAAGTACAAGAATATGAATGACGACGATGTCATAGACGAGAACGACGCTACCTACCTCGGGCTGCCCACCGTGCCGGAAATCAACTACGGATTTGGCGCCACAATGAAATACAAGTCGTTCGACTTCTCGTTCTTCTTCTCCGGGCGTGACAGGGTATCCATCCTTATGTCCGACGCGGTACATCCGTTCGTCAACAAAACGCACCGCGGCTTGAATATGTTCAAATGGGTGGCCGACGACCACTGGAGCGAGAGCAATCCGAACCCCGATGCCAAATCCCCCCGCCTTGACTGGGAATACAACCCCAACAACATCCCTGCGTCGAGTTTCTGGCTCCGTGACGGTAAATTCCTGCGATTGAAAAACATAGAGCTGGGATGGACTTGGAAGGAAACCCTCAGGGTGTACTGCACGGGCACCAACCTGTTTGTCCTGTCTCCGTTCAAACTCTGGGATCCTGAACTGGCAAACGGCGCCGGAGTATCTTATCCTCTTACCAAGAGCGTTCAACTCGGTTTGCAACTTTTTTTCTAAATTTGGACTCTGATCATGAAAAAGACTTTATTGATCCTCGCTATACTCCCGTTCCTTGCGGCCGGCTGCAACTTTTTGGATGTTGTGCCTGAAGATACCGCAAGCGTGTCGGATCTGTACTCCTCTCCTATGCAGGCGGAGCGCACGCTGAACTCGGTTTACGGCTTCTTCCCTCACCACATAGGCTATCATACCTATCCCGATTTCTTCCAGAGCGGCGAAGTGGTTTCGTTCTACAGCAACCCTATCCGCTGGGCCGCTTGGAAGGCCATGCTGCACGGTTACGAGAGTTCCAACAGCACATACTTCGGCATGTGGTCGGGTGACACTGCAACCCAGCCCGGAGCCATGAAATATGACCTCTACAAAGGCATACGCAACGCCTGGACTTTCATCAACAACGTCGAATCCGTGCCCGGCCTGAGTCCCGAGAAGGCCAAGGTCTATACGGGCGAGGCTTATTTCCTCATCGGCCTGCTGCACTGGGTGCTTATGCAGCATTACGGCCCCGTGGTGGTGGTTGACCACGAGATTTCGATGAACGAACAGGTATCGAACATTCTCGTGCAGCGCTCTTCATGGGACGACTGCGCCGAGTTCGTATGCCGTATGTTCGACGAAGCGGCCACAAGGCTTCCCGCTCACCGCGATGACAAAGAGGCCGGGCGCGCCACTTCCGTTGCCGCCAAGGCCATCAAGGCCAGCGTGCTGGTCTATACCGCCAGTCCACTGGTGAACGGCAATACGGACTTTGCCGACTTCCTCAATTTCGACAAGACTCCGCTGATTTCGCAAACCTACGACAAAAACAAGTGGAAAACGGCCCTGGACGCACTCCAGGATGCAATAGACCTGGCAGAAAGAGAGGGCTACCATCTATATGTCGACCCGGCGGCCAGCGCCCTTCCCGAAAAAGAACGGGGACGCAACAACTACTATAAGCTGTTCATCCAGCCCATGACCGACAGCGGCAATAAGTGCGAGTACCTCTGGTCTTCTGCCTATGACGACCGCACCAATACTCCAAAGGGCTATTTCAACTATATCATCCAGAGGCTCGGAACGCCCCGTGCATGGGATGGAGCCAAGGGCACCGACCTCGACAACTTCAGGCCCTTGAGCGTTCCGACCATGCAGGCGGTTTGCACCTTCCTTACCGAAGACGGACTCCCCCTGTGGGCCGATCCCAAGACGAAGGACGAATTTGCCGCCAACAAGCTCCTGACCATAGCGCCGGGCGATTCTACAGCACGCCTGCATCGCGGACGGGAGCCCCGCTTCTATGCGTCGGTGGTGTTCGACCGCGGAAACATCATCTACAACGGAAAAGAGAAGAACACCATCTACACACGCGCAGGAGAGTATCACGGCTACTGCGGCAGCCGCACCTTGTATCATTCCTGCACCGGTTACTATTTCCAGAAGTTCGTGTCAATCAGCACCCAGTTCGACCAGACCAACCGCACGTTCAAACCGGTTTCCTACAGGGTTCCGTTCCTGCGTCTGGCTGAGTTGTACCTCGATTATGCCGAGGCCAGCTTCGAGCTCAACGGAAGCTTGGATGCCAAGAGTATAGCATACATCGACAAAGTGCGCTCCCGCTGCGGACTGCCCGGTTTCGCCGAGTCGTGGTCCAAAGCCGGCGGCATCCCTTCCGGCGACCAGCTCCGGGAGGCTATACGTGCCGAGATTGCTGCAGAAGTATGCCTTGAAGGCCGCAACTACGACAACTTCCGCCGTTGGAAGATTGTGCATAAGTTCCTTGAGAATACGCCTATGGAGCTGAATGTCTATGCCGATGATTCTTCGGCCGAGTCGTTCTACCAGCTGGTACCTCTTAAGGAGATTGCCCCTCGCTCTTTCAGCTACCCCAAGAACTATTGGTACGCGATTCCCATCACGGAAATGAAGATTAATTACAAACTTGTGCAAAATCCTGGATATTAATATGAAAAAATTTCTTGTCTTAACTCTTATTACCCTTTGCTGCTCCTGCTCTTCAGGATATAAGGCCCTCAACCGGCAAGCCGCCAAGGAGTATCTTGAGCCGTTCCGTACAGATGTGCCGTGGAACGCTTTTGCCAAAAAGTTCATGTACGCTCCGGCGTTCAATTTTCAGACGGTTGACGGTGCCGCATCGTACCTGTTCACCCTCACGCCCGAGCAAGGAGGCGCTCTGAGTTTCAAGGCATCTTCGCCGCAGGCGGCACTGAGTCCGGTGTGGGACAAACTCGCCCCCGGCAACATTACGCTTACCGTCGATGCCCTCGACGCCAAGGGCAATGCGCTCTCCAGGGTGGGAGAACGTAAGTTCCTGAAAGACTTCCCCTTCCAGGGTCCCTACGCCGGTCCTGCATGCGACTACACCGAAGCCGCGATCAAGGGAGCACTCTATATTCACTGCATGCCTGAAATTCAGAACTGGCGCACTTCCGAGCTGCCCGACATGGCATATCCCCACAACACCTATCCCTGCAAAATCATAGGTGCCACCATCAGGAACGAATGCCTGATTGCGCGCATGCTGCCGGAGCGCAGGGAGAATGCACTCGAAGTGGCCCGCAGCGCCGCCCGCTTCCTGATCAAGATGAGCCGCCCCGAGGGAGACCCTCTGGAGTTCTTCCCTCCCACCTACTACCTGGACAAGGAGGCCTCCAAACGCGACTGGAACAAGGGCAAGACCATGACTCTGGAGGCTGCCAGCGCAGGCCAGGCCTACCTCGACCTGTACGATGTAACCGGCGAGAAAGAGTGGCTGGAGCTGGCGGTGAAGATTGGGCGCACCTACGTCAAACTGCAGGACGCTGACGGGTCCCTGCCCATCAAGGTCGATTTCGTGACCGGAGAGCCCGTCAACGAAGTGCGGGCCATGCTGCACCCGCTGCTGCGCTACTTCAAACGTCTGGAAGGATACGGCTACGGCGAGTTTGCAGGGCCCCGTGCCAAAGGCGAACAGTGGATGGACAAGGTGGCAGTCAAGACCTTCGACATGACAGGCCAATTTGAAGACGTGAATGTGAAGGGCCTGCAGCCTTACCAGAACCTTACCAACTGCACTGCAGCGCCTTACGCTTCGTATCTGCTGACCAAAGGAAACCCCAGCGCCGAAGACTTGCGCAATGCCGCCGACCTGATACGCCTAAGCGAAGACCAGTTTGCCCACTGGGCCTACCACGAGAAGACCGCCGACGGATTCTACAAGCGGCTCGCCCCCTGCGTGCACGAGCAATACCACTACGAGATGCCAGTCGACAACAGCGCCTGCAATGTGGCCAACGCATGGCTCGACTGGTACCTGGCAACCGGAGACAAGCTCGCACTGGCCAAGGCAAAGGCCATGATAGACAACATCACACGCATGCAGAATCCGGTGAACGGCAAGATTCCTACCACCTGGGAGTGGCGTGACGCCAGCAAAGACCGCAACCGCACCTACTGGGTCAACTGCTCTCTGAGTTCTATCCAGATACTGCTCCGCGCCGCCGAAATGAAGGACGACTTCGACAAACTTCAATAATCGCTTCGAGTATTTTTGCTTTTCTGAAGAATTTCCGATATTTTTGTTTTCTGCAAACAATTAATATGTACAAAAGAGTTCTTCTAAAACTTAGCGGCGAAAGCTTGGGCGGAGACGCCGGCAAAGGCCTGGATTCGGCCAGCCTCGTCCGCTATGCCTCCGAAATAGTGGCTGCAGTGAAAGCCGGCCATCAGGTGGCGATAGTTAACGGCGGCGGCAACATTTTCCGCGGCCTGCAGGGTCTTGAGAAAGGTATAGACCGCGTGACGGGCGACCGCATGGGTATGCTCGCCACCATCATCAATTCGTTGGCCCTGGCCGGCGCCATCAAGAGCCTGGGCGTGAATGCAGAGGTATTCACCGCAACTCCCATGGAGCCCTTCGCCCGTTATTACACCCGCGACAATGCAGTGGCAGTGCTGGAGCAGGGAGGCGTGGCCATCATTGCCGGAGGCACCGGCAACCCCTTCTTCACAACCGACTCCGGAGCCGCCCTGCGCGCCCTGGAGCTGAAGGCCGACGCCCTTCTCAAAGGCACCCGCGTGGACGGAGTCTATACCGCAGACCCCGAGAAGGATCCTAACGCTGTGCGCTACGAAGAACTCACTTTTACCAAAGCGCTTACCGACCACCTGAAGGTCATGGACCAGACGGCATTCGCCCTGTGCGAGCAAGGTCCCGTGCCCATTGTGGTGTTCGACGTCACGCGCCCCGGCAATTTGGCCCGTCTGTTGCAGGGAGAGCCCATCGGAACAATAGTAAAAGCAGAATAATATGTTGAACGACAAAGCAAAAGAAATCGTCAGCAGCGCCGAAGCCAAGATGGCCGACGCCCTGAATTTCCTTGAGGAAGACCTCAAGACCTACCGTGTAGGCAAGGCCAATCCGGCTATTTTCAACGGACTTATGGTGGATTACTACGGTTCTCCCACTCCCTTGCACCAGGTGTGCTCAATTTCGGCCCCCGATGCCAAGACCCTGGCCCTGCAGCCTTGGGAGAAGAGCATGATTTCAAAGATCGAGAAGGCCATCATCGACGCCAACCTGGGCTTCACTCCCCAGAACAACGGAGAAATCATCCGCTGCGTAGTGCCCGCCCTCACCGAGGAGCGCCGTAAAGACCTCATCAAGAAAGCAAAGGCCACCGGCGAACAGACCAAGGTGGTGGTGCGCAACGCCCGCCGCGACGCTTTCGACCTCCTGAAGAAGGCCCAGAAGAACGACGGACTGTCGGAGGACATCGAAAAGGAAGCCGAAGACGAGGTGCAGAAACTCACCGACAAGAAGGTCAAGGCTGTGGACGAGATCGTGGCAGCCAAGGAGAAAGAAATCCTGACGGTGTAGCCCCCGTCGGAAGCGGTGGCAGCGGCAGCGGTAGCGCACCCGCAATGACGCACCCTGGCCCCGCAGCGACGGCAGCAAAGGAAGCGGAAGCAGCAGCCGTAGCGCTCCCGGGCCCGCAGTGTTCTCGAATTCACTGCGCATAGCAATTCTAAATAGAGAGCCCTCTGGGGCAGACAACGATGCCCGGTACACCCTGTAGAAGGCGTACCGGGCATACCGTATAACACTAACACTCTATTTATCAATAATTTAGCAAGGGTGCTCCTGCTCGGCGTTTTCGAAAAAGGAGCTGCGCAGACAGCAACCACCGGCAGCGGAACGGGCCCGGGACGGCATGCCAGAGACGGCATGCCAGAGACGGCGTGCCAGGGGGTGTCTCAGTGAGGCAGGGGTGGCACGAATAGAGCCCTTTTCGTAGCAGCCCCTTCTAATCGCTGCACCCCCTGGCACGCTACACCACGAGCGCACCAACACCCGCGAACGCGAGCACAGCACCCCCCTGGCACGAACAAGGGAGGCTGAAAGTCACCCGACTTTTCAGCCTCCCTTCCGAGCGGAGAGAAAGGGATTCGAACCCCCGAAGCAGGTTTTGCCCGCTTAGCGCATTTCGAGTGCGCCGCCATAGACCACTCGGCCATCTCTCCGGGTGCAAAGTTCGTAAAAAATATTTAATTTTGTACACTATGACGATAGGAGATTTGGATTTTGGTTCCAGGCCGCTGTTTCTGGCTCCCATGGAAGATGTCACCGACATCTCTTTCAGGGTTCTTTGCAAAGAGCAGGGCGCAGCCATGGTATATACCGAATTCGTCCCCTCAGAGGGCCTGGTGCGCGATGCAGACAAGGCAATAGCCAAAATGCGCACCCTCCCCGAAGAGGCTCCTGTGGGCATTCAAATCTACGGACACATCCTCGAAAACATGGTTGATGCAGCCCGCATGGCGGACAAGGCGGCGGAGCTTGCAGGCGGTCATGGTGCCGACCTGATAGACATCAACTTCGGCTGTCCCGTTTCGAAAATCGCCGGAAGGGGCGCCGGGAGCGGCATGATGCGCGAGCCCGACAAGATGGTGGCCATCACCAAGGCCGTGGTGGATGCGGTCCACAAACCCGTCACCGTGAAAACCCGCCTGGGCTGGGACGACGACAGCAAGATCATAGTGGAGCTCGCCGAACGCCTCCAGGACGCAGGGATCGCAGCCCTCACCATACATGGCCGCACCCGCTGCCAGCTCTACCGTGGGCACGCCGACTGGACCCTCATCGGCGAGGTGAAGAACAATCCGCGCATGCACATCCCCATCATCGGCAACGGCGACATCACCGACGGCCCCTCCGCCCGCGAAGCGTTCGACCGCTACGGCGTAGATGCCATAATGATAGGGCGCGCATCGTTCGGCCACCCTTGGATCTTCAGGGAAATACGCCACTACCTCGACACCGGGACTCCCCTGGATCCGCTTCCGGTGCCCGAGCGCGTTGCTCTGGCCAAACGCCATTTCGCCCTCTCGCTGCAGTACAAAGGCATTCCGCGGGGCATCTACGAAATGCGCCGCCACCTGAGCTGCTACTTCAAGGGCCTTCCCGAATTCAAATCTACCCGCATGAAGCTGGTCACCTCAAACGAGCCCGACGAAATACTATCCACCCTCGACTACATCGCTGAACGCTGGGCCGAAATTCCGCTGGAAGCATCTAACGTATATGATATATAGACTCGTACTTTCTCTACGCAACGCCCGCTACAAGGGCGGCCGTCACAGCGTCAAAGCTCCGGTTCCCACAGTTTGCATAGGCAACATCACGGTGGGAGGCACCGGCAAAACCCCGCATGCGGAGATGCTTCTGAGGCTTCTGCTCGGAAGCGAACGCTGGGGCTCACGCAGGATCGCCCTGCTGTCGCTGGGCTACAAAAGGCGCAGCAAGGGCTTCCAGGAAGTACCTTTCAACGGCACTGCGGCACTCTGCGGCGACGAACCCCTGCAGATCAAGCGCAAGTTCCCGCCGGTGACCGTGGCCGTGTGCAAAGACAGGGTGGCCGCATGCGAGAAGCTCGCGGAAGACGGAGCCGAACTCATACTTCTGGACGATGCCTACCAATACCGGCGGCTGAAAGCCGACCTGAACATTGTGCTCTCCCCGTACGACCGCCCGGTGACCGAAGACTCCCTGCTGCCGACAGGCCGCCTGAGAGACCTCCCCGGACGCCTGTACGAGGCTGACGTGGTGATAGTTACAAAATGTCCCTATGCCCTGGAAGCCCAGGAGAAGGCAGACATGGCCCACACCCTCGGGTTCGAAAGCTACGACCCTAACACTTTCCTTGCCTTGCACAAAGGGCGCACCATTCCCCTGCTGTTTACAGGCATAAACTATGAGCGCCCGGTGCACGTGTTCGAAGAGGGAGACAGCCGCTACACTTATTCCCAGAAGCTGGTCCTCTTCAGCGGGATAGCAGACGACGCCCAGCTGCGTAACTACCTGTCCGACAATTACAAAATAGTGGAGCACATCCACTTCCCCGACCACCATGCCTACACCCGCTCCGACCTGCGGACGCTCCGGGCGGCCATGCGCCACAACCCCACCGCGGCCTTTGCCACCACCGAAAAGGACGCCCAGCGCCTGCGCGATCTGGCCAAACTGCCTGAGGAGCTAAAAGCACGGTTGTTCTACTTCCCCATCAACGTCGATTTCTTCTCCGACGGCGAGAGAGAACTGATTACGGAAAAACTGACCACATTATGATACTGAAACACAAACTTTTACTTTGCGCAATCTGCGGCGCCATGGCCCTGCCGGCAGCCGCACAGGGAAACGCCGGTCAGGCCGACTGGCTGGATCCCGGAGTTGTGGAATCGAACCGCCTTCCCATGCACGCAAGCATGCATCTGGAGAGCCCCACCCTGAGCCTCGACGGCACATGGAAATTCCACTGGACAGACAACTTCGAAGACAGGCTTATCGGATTCGAAGCCAAAGACTTCGACGATTCGGCGTGGGGCACCATGCCGGTGCCGGGGATATGGGAGCTGAACGGCTACGGCGACCCCATCTATGTGAATCCCCCCTACCCTTGGCAGGGTCACTTCGAGAACAATCCCCCCATCGTGCCCACCGAGCATAACCATGTGGGCCAGTACCGCCGCCATTTCTCCCTCACCAAGGAACAGGCCCGTTCGCAGGTAGTCCTGCGCATAGGCAGCGCCACTTCCAACGTCCGCGTGTGGGTCAACGGCAAGAGCGTCGGCTACAGCGAGGACAGTAAACTTGAGGCTGCATTCGACATAAGCCCCTACGTCAAGAAGGGAGACAATCTCATTGCTCTCGAGATAATGCGTTGGTGCGACGGCACTTACCTGGAGTGCCAGGACTTCTGGCGCCTGTGCGGTATAGCCCGCGGCGTCTGTCTCGACTTCCGCCCCGTAAAGGCAGCGATAGTGGACATGCGCGCCCGCGCCGACATGCACGGCAGCTTCGATTTTGGCGTGACCACAGGGCCCAAGGCCGATCAGGTACGCTACGAACTCACCGCCCCCGACGGCACCACTACCACGCACATCGAAAAGGTGTACGGCGACGGAGCCTGCTGGAAGGGACAGATAGACAATCCCAAACTCTGGAGCGCCGAGGAGCCCAATCTCTACACGCTCCGCGTGAGCACCCTCATCAAGGGCAAGGCCATAGAGAGCGCCCGTATCGACGTGGGCTTCCGCAGCGTGGAGATCAAGAACGCCCAGCTGCTGGTCAACGGCCAGCCTGTGCTCATTAAGGGCGTCAACCGCCACGAGATGAGCCCCGACGGCGCCTACCACGTGACCCGCGAAGAGATGCTGCGCGACGTGAAGGTCATGAAGGAGCTCAATATCAACACGGTACGCACATGCCACTACCCCAACGACCCGTTCTGGTACGAGCTCTGCGACCGCTACGGACTCTACGTCATAGACGAGGCTAACATTGAGTCGCACGGCATGGGTTACGGCGAGAAGACCCTGGCCAAGCGCGACGACTACGCCTACGCCCACATGATACGCATGCAGCGCATGGTGCAGCGCGACCTCAACCACCCCTGCATCATTGTCTGGAGCCTGGGCAACGAAGCCGGCGACGGTCCCAACTTCGAAAAGACCTACGCCTGGACCAAGTCCTTCGACAAGACCCGCCCCGTGCAATACGAAAGGGCCGTTCTGAACGACCACACCGACATCTTCTGCCCCATGTATGCGGGGTACGAGACGTGCGAAAAATACAGCTCCAACAACCCTCCCAAGCCTCTTATTCAGTGTGAGTACGCCCACGCCATGGGCAATTCCATGGGAGGTTTCGCCCAGTACTGGGACCTGGTGCGCCGCTATCCCTCTTTCCAGGGCGGATGCATCTGGGACTTTGTTGATCAGGCCCTTCGCTGGCCCTATGACCCCGAGCAGGGCAAGGTGTATGCGCAGAACGGCGCCGGCTCCAAGCTTGACACAGAAGGCAAGCCTTCATGGATATATGTGTTCGGCGGCGACTTCAACACCTACGACGCCTCCGACGAGTCATTCAACTGCAACGGAATAGTATCGGCCGACCGTGTGCCCCACCCGGGAGCGGAAGAAGTCCGCTATCAATACCGCAACATCTTGTGCAGCGCCACGCCCGACGACGTGAAGGACGGATACGTGAACGTTTACAACGAGAATTTCTTCATTACCCTCGAGCGCTATCGCCTGGAGTGGCAACTTGTGCAGGACGGCAGGGTGATTCGCAAAGGCTGCGCGGACATGCCCGCCACGGCCCCTCAGACCATGGACAGGATTCAGCTGCCCGGCCTCTGCCTACCCGAGACCGACGGGCACGACGTGTCGATTTGGCTCGATTTCTATCTTAACAGGCAAGACGGCATACTCGGGCCCGGCGCCAAGGTCGCCAGCGACCAGATAGTGCTCAGCCGCTCGCTGGTGTGCAAGCCTGCCGCCTGCGGCCAGGACACGCTCACCCCGTCCCAGACCGATGCCGTGTGGACTTTGTCCGGAAACAACTGGTCCGCCTCATGGGACAAGGCCACAGGCGCCCTGTGCTCCTACATCGTGGACGGACGCGAACACATCAGCATTCCGCTCATGCCTTGCTTCGGACGCGCCGTGACAGAGAACGACCTCGGAGCCAAGCTCCAGAAGAAGATGGCAGCATGGCTGTATCCCGACTTCAAGGCTTGCGACTTCAGCGTCAAACAGCTCGGCGACTGCTTCATGATAAGCGTAAAATACCCTCTGGAGTACGCCACGGTGCAGATGCTGTGGATCGCAGGGGCCGGCGGACAGTTGAACATGACCATGAACTTGCAGGACAACGGCCGGCTGGCACAGGCCCCCGACCTGTTCCGCGTGGGAGTAGAATTTGCCCTGCCCGGTGAGTTCTCTACCGTTGATTTTTACGGCGAAGGACCCTTCGATACCTATTGCGACCGCCGCAGCTGCGGACGCCTGGGACGCTGGGTGCAGAATGTGGCCGAGCGCTATGACTTCGGCTCCGCACGCCCCCAGGAGCACGGAACAAACGTTGGAGTGAAGAGCTACAAGCTGCTCGCTCCGGACGGAAAGGGATTGCAGATCAGCTCCGAGACCGAATTCTCGGCGTCGGCCCTGCCGTTCACCCGCCAGACCCTCGACCTGAGCGTCGGAGAATGGAGGCACAGCCGTGAACTGCTGCCCCTGATTCACAAAGAGAATCGCTCCCGCGGACTTACTGCCGTCAACTGCGACCTGGTCCAGATGGGACTCGGCTGCGTGAACTCGTGGGGCGCCATTCCGCGCGACGAATTCATGGTACATCCCGCAGAATATAGCTTCAGCATCACCATATCTCCTGCGCAGTAAAAGTATTTAAAAGATTTTGTTTATCTTTGGATTCATGAATCTGCGTTTGTTGTTTTGCTCTTTTTGTCTCTCCTTGAGTATAGGAGCTGCCGCTCAGAACAATCCGTACAGCATAGATGACGACTGCTACAGAATCTATGTCCGTTCGGAGAAGCTTGCCGGCAAAGAGGGGTTCGAGGAGTGTAATCTCCAACTGCTCAATCTCGCACTGGAGAAAAAGGACAAGAAAGCGGAGACCCTCTACTATGTGGAGGAGATGAAGAACTGGATACGCCGCCCTGCCTGCGAGCACAACGACTCCCTGGTGGACCTGAGCTTTGCAAGGCTCAAAGAGGCTGCGGAGCGCAACGGCTACAAGCAGTACTACTACTATGGTTATCAGCTGGCAGAGGAATACTACAAGGCCAGCGACCGCTTCTATCGCTCCCTGGAGCTTGCCAAGGAAGCCCAGGACAAGGCCCTCAAAGAGCACGACGACTACGGCATATGGACCAGCTACAAGTTTCTGGCATCGATCTATATTAACCAGAACGATTATGTGTCGGCCAAAAAGTACATACTTACGGCCCTCCGCATCTTCAATACCACCAACGACAAGGCGGTGCGCCGCCAGTCCCCCACCCGCCTGTACTGCGACCTGTCTGACACCTATCCCGTAGGTGACGATTCGGTGACTGTGTGTCTCGCCAAGGCTGGCCAGTGGGCCAAGGAGCACATGGATACCCTGCGCTGCCGCTACTACCAGGCGCGGCGGGCCATCGTGGACGCCAACATCGACACTTACAAACGCTACAGGGACTACTGCCTTGCCGACTCTGCCATCACGCGCATAAGCCCGTCGGCGCGGGAGTTTTTCAGGCTGGCCGACGCCGTGACCACCGGGCAGATAGAAGGCCACCAGGAAGATATTCTCAAGCTCAGCACCATAAGGGAAATGAAGGTGCTGGCCAACGCCTGCGAGCGCTACGGCTATACCGCCTTCGCCTTTGACCTGGAGAAGAGGCTGGTAAGGTACCTCGAAGACAAAGTGTCGGCAGACAACCAGGCCAAGTTCTCTGAGCTCGACGCCCAGATGGGCAACGCCGTGGTAAGGGCCGAGCTTGCCGGAAAGGAGGAACAGCTCTCGCAAGTGTCGCACATGCTGCTGGTCGTGCTGCTGGTGCTGTTTATCGCCATGGCGCTAGCCGCCCTTATTTACATACGCATTCTGCAGAAGAACAAGCACAAAGACAAAGAACGAATCGAAGAGCTCAAGCGGGCCAACGAGAAGGTGCGCCTAGCCGACGAGGCCAAGACTCGCTTCGTGCAGAACATGAGCCATGAGGTGCGTACCCCTCTGAACGCCATCGTGGGCTTCTCGCAGCTGCTGGGCCTTCCAGACGGAACGCTCTCTCCCGAGGAGAAGGACGAGTATGCCAACATCATCGTGAACAACAGCAATATGCTCACCATGCTGCTGGACGACATCCTGAACGCATCGGCGATGGACAGCGGCACCTACAAAATAACCTACTATAAGGCCGAATGCCGCAGCCTCTGCAGCGCCGCTATGGGCAGTGTGGAGTACCGTGTGCAGCCCGGCGTGATTCTCGACATGGAGGCCGATTTCGAGGGTGAACACGAAGTCCGCACAGACCCTCTGCGCGTCCAGCAGATTCTCATAAACCTGCTGACCAACGCCTGCAAGCACACCAGCCAGGGGTCCATCAAACTGCGTTGCTCGCTCTCGGACACCCCTGGCATGGTCACGTTCTCGGTAACCGACACCGGGCCCGGCGTTCCCGAAGAAAAAGCGGAAGAGATCTTCAACCGTTTCACCAAGCTCAACGAATTCGTGCAAGGCACGGGCCTGGGCCTGAGCATTTGCCGCGACATTGCTTCGCGCATGGACGGCAGCGTGTATCTTGATACTTCCTACAAAGAAGGCGGCGCACGCTTCATCTTCACTATTCCCGATACTCCCTGGACAGAAAACAATTCATAAATATGACCCCTATATACGCTCAAAACTACGATTTTTCGAAGTACCTCGTACTGGCTGTGGATGATATTCCCCTGAACCTTCTGCTGGTACAGAAAATGTTGTCCCGCTTCAACTTCCGTCTCAAGACCGCAGCCAACGGCCAGCAGGCCTTGGATGCCGTCGCCGCCGAGAAGCCGGACCTGATTCTGCTGGACCTCATGATGCCGGGGATCGACGGATTCGAAGTCATACGCCGCCTGCGCGCCGACGCCGCCACCGCCGACATCCAGATTGTCATCCTGTCGGCCCTCAACTCCAACGAAGACATTGTGAAGGGCTTCAACGTGGGTGCCAACGACTTCATCATGAAGCCCATCATCATGGAGAAACTGCTCAACTGCGTGGTGACCCAACTTCAGCTGGTAGATGCCAAGGCTCAGGATAAATAAGCCATGTGCAGGCGCGCTTTTATATCTGTAGCTACTGCCCTGCTACTGCTGCTGGGCTCTCTGTGCTGCCGCGCCCAGATCGTAAACCGTCTCAAGATAGATAAAGACCTGTTCCAGCGCTACGCCTGGTGCCGCATGCAGCAATTCAACGCAGACAATCTGTCGTTTGCCGACTCGCTGTACAGGTATGGTATCTTCCGGGACGACTTCCGCTATAAATGCCTGGGCCTGACTCTTGAGTTCCCGGTGCGCTTCGCTCAGGGCGACTACACCCGCATGGACGAGGCCGTGGCCGAAATCAAAGAACTCGCCGGCGGACGTAAAGACAAGAACGTGAGGTCGTTCTACTATCCCGTTCTTCACGAGTATTGCCAGTTCCTCATTCACACCGGACGCGCCTCGGACGCCATGCTGGAAGCAAGGGCCATGGAGCGCATCGCATCGGAAGAAAAGAGCTCCCTGGGCAAGATGTACGCCCACCGCATCGTCGGGCTCATACAGAGCTACCGTACCAATTCCTATCTGGCTATCCGCAACTTCACCCGCGCGGCCGACTACTGTCTGGAGGCCCGCGCCGAGCAGGAGCTGCCCAATCTGTATATCCTTATAGCACAGGAATATATTAAGCTTCGGGAATTCGCCAAGGCGGAGGAATTCTGCGTCAAGGCCGAGGAGTACCAGGAATACTTCCCCTCGCTCCGCATCAAGACGCGCATGACTCGGGCCCTGCTGTACAATGCCGAAGAGGACTGGAAGTCATTCTGGAACACCTACGATTCGCTGGTCTCCGACCCGCTTTACATCGTGCAGGCAGACGGCGACTCCCGGCTCGAAATGGACGTTGAGTACCTGAGGTCCAAGGGGCTTTTCATGGAGGCCCTGGCCAAGGCCGATTCGCTGGGCACCGCCCGCAGACGGCACGAGATGAAGCACGGCATTTTTGCCGCTCAGGGCCGTTTCGAGTCTGCTTATGGCGAGCTGGGAGACCTCATGGCGGAGAAAGATTCGATATACATCAGGGTGCAGAACGAAGACATGGCCATACTCGACGCCGAGATGAACAATGCCCAGCTGAGACAGGAGGCCGAGAAGCTAAAGCATCAGAATCAGACCACGATACTGTTGGGATTCCTGGTCATGTTCGGCATTGCCTTCGCCTCCATTCTGGTGCAGCAATGGCAGTTGCGCGAGAATCTCGACGAGATGCGCCGCAAGAACAACGAAGCCCTGGCCGCGAGGCGTGCTTTCCAAAAAGCGATGGATGCCAAAGAGTCGGAGAACGACTTCAAGATAAAAATCATGCAAAACCGCACCACAAATGTGCTTGTAGATTATGAAGATTTCCTCAATTCTTAAAAATCACCGCAACGAGCTGTTAGCCCTTGTGATATTTCTGGTCGGAGCTACTCTGAGCATGCTCGGACTCATTCAAAAGCTTCCGCTGGTGCTGGGTGTCTTTGGGATAGTTATACTTGCCACCGGCTTGTTCTATTTCTGTATCAAATTCACTTCCGAGAAAGTGTACAAGGACTACTACAAGGACAGCTATGAGATTGAGCATGAGACCATTGAAGACGAGATCCGCAAGTCCATGCGTTATCACCGTTACCAGGAGGCCGTGCTGAGCCGCTACGAGAGTGCCTGCCGCGACCTGGGTCTGGTGGACGAGCAGAAAGACTGGCTGTTGGACCTGCTGATGGCCGAGAAGAAAAAGGTGGACGACGAGCTCAATGCGGCCGGAGGCGGACATATTTGATTTTTTGTCATGAAAACTACACTTAAACTTTTGCTCTCTGGGTTTGCTGCCCTGGCGCTTGCCTGTACCCCGAAAGTCATTCCGGACGACAAACCCGAGGAACAAATTCCCCAGGAAACTCCCAAGTCCGATTTTCCTGTGGATGTGGTCAAGGCTTTCCAGGGCGCCGGCATAATAAGCAATCTCAAGTCTTCCGATAACTACAGTCCGCACAGCGGTATAGACGTGACCGAGGTCCGCTACACCGACGTTTCGGCCAACCCGCAGGCCGTGTTCGTGATGCAGGTCGATCTTTCGGACCCCACCGTGAGCATGACGAACACCGTTCCCAATGGCCGCGAGAGGCTTAGCGTGCAATTCAAACGTATCGACGCGCCGGGTGCCATGGTCATGGGCGGTGTGAATACCGACTTTTTCATAACCACGGGAGACAACGCGGGAGAGTCGCAAGGTGTGCTCTGGCACGGTGGGAAATGTATCAAAAACACATTCAACTCTCAGAAGACCCGCCCCCGTAGTTTTGTGTATTGGGACGATAACGAAAATGTAAATATCGCTGCTTCTGCAGATTACGCAGCCGTCAAGTCATCTCTGACTCTTAAGGAGGTTTTCAGCGGCGGGCAGTTCCTTGTGAGGAACGGTCTCATGGCGAGCATTACGGAAGACAGCGTGTACGGGGTGCATCCCCGAACCATGATAGGAGTGCAGGCAAACAAGAAACGGGTGATTCTGGTGGTGCTGGACGGGCGCAACGAAACGCAGGCCGTCGGCATGAATTACCCTGACATGCAGCGGATAATGCTGTCTCTGAAGTGCCGTGACGCCATCAATCTGGACGGAGGCGGCTCTTCCACCTTCGTGGTGCGTGACTACCGTCCTTCGGCTTTCGGCTACGGCTTCAACGCCACGTTCCTGATCAAGAATTCGCCCTCCGACGGCAGCGAAAGGGCCATCGGCCCCGGCCTCGCCTTCCTCGCCAGCGACTAAGTTCCAGAGAGCGGCTATGTCCGCGTGGCTTCGCGGGCTGGGGCTCAAGCGTGTCATTCTGAACGAAGTGTGTCATTCTGAACGAAGGTCGTCATTCCGAACGAAGAGAAGAATCTATAGCAGAACTTGAGGCGGTCTTGGTTATTGCCGCTGGAGGACAAGTGATTGACTTACACCGTGTTACATGTTTTTAAAGTCGGGCAACCCCCGACTTTAAATGTCCCTATCAGATTATCACTCAACGCCTTAGCCTCCAGCTGAAAAGACCGGTAACAACCGACATGGGAGGAGGACCTTTGTCCGGATTTATTCTTACCTTTGGGGGAAACTATAAAAACTTCAGTATATGTCTGCTTTTTACCGCGGAGTCCCGCACCACGTTTATCGACGGTCATTCGACAACGGTATTGTTTTCTACTCCGTCCGGGACCATCTCGTGTTCTTCACCTTCTTTACAACCCTTGCCCGTAAATATGACATCTGCGTCATGGGACTTTCAATCATGCCGGACCATCTGCATTCTCTGCAGAAGGCAGAAAGTGCGCGCAAGTTCAAGCTGTTCAATGATTCCTCGACCAGGTTATTTGCCCGAGAATACAACAGCTCCGCCGGCAGGAGCGGGAGACTCTTTGAAAGCCCTGCCGGATTTGCAGCAAAGAAGACGCCTAAAGCTGTGCGTACATGCATTGCCTATGTTTCTAATAATCAAGTAGAAAAGCGAATGGCTCCGAACGCTCAGTCGGCACGGTGGAATTTTCTGGCTTACTATAAATCCAGTCATCCGTTTTCTGAGCCGCTGCGGAGAGACCGGGCCTCTGCCCCACTCCGCCGTGCGCTTAGTACGGTCAAGTACTACCGTTCAAAGGATCTGCCGATAGGCTATAAAATCATGGACCGTTTATTTAAGAAACTGAACAATAAGGAAAAGTTACAACTGACAGACTTCATTGTGAGCACTTATAACTGCCTGGATTATAAGGCCATGATCAGTTACTACGGATCTTTTGACACCCTCATTACAGCTGTCAACTCAAATACCGGGAGCGAATACGATATTCAAGAGGTATTCGATACGGCTTCGGATGCAGAATATGCTACATTGTCGGCTTATGTCGCCAAACTTCTAGCGCTGGAGAATATCAAAGTCGTTGCCAGCCTTGATGCAGACAGTAAACTGGAACTAGCGAAGAAAATGCTCCTCATCCCCGGAGTGAGGGCAAAACACGTGGCTAAGTTTCTTCACATGAAGATAGCGCCTGAGGGGGTTTTTGGGGGGGCACTGCGGCCTGGAGGATAACGCCCTGAATAATAATTGATTAAGTCATTTTAAAGTGAGCAAACACGCGATAGGCCTGATTCCGGCTTGCTGTCGGGCAAGGTGCAACCGGAACGGAGCTATCTCGGTGGCGGCTAACATTCTGAAACTGTGGCACATGCGCCCTTTGCCTGCACAAAATAACGTGCAGGCAAATCTTGTAAGTACCTCAGGGGCAGGGGCTTGCGCGCCACCGTGAATTATCCCGTCCTGGCTTCCGGAGCGATGCTGCGGCGTCTCGGTGCCGGAATTAAGCAAAAAAGTTCTACATTTGTAGAAATTAGCATTATGAGAAAGTTCGTCATTACTGCTTTGCTGGCACTGTCTTTCGTGCCGCTGAACGCCGGGAGAATTGTCACCGACAGCCTTTGGAGCCGCGTACTCGGGGTTTCCGTCAAGTTCAATGTGTATCTGCCGGACGGCTTCGGGAAGGCGGAGCGGACTTATCCGGCAGTGTACCTGCTGCATGGTCTGACCGATGACTACACCGCCTGGCGGGAGCGCGGTCTCATGCGCACCGTGGCCGACGAACTCATTGCCTCCGGCGAGGCGGTGCCCATGGTCATTATCATGCCCAACGCCGGCGGCCCCGACGTGCACAAAATATGGAACGGCTACTTCAACATGCCCGGGTGGAACTACGAAGACTTCTTCTTCGGCGAGCTGGTGCCGCAGGTGGAGTCTAAATACTCCTGCGGCGGGAGCAAGGGACGGCGCGCCGTGATGGGACTGTCGATGGGCGGCGGCGGTTCGGTGGTGTATTGCCAGAGGCATCCCGACATGTTCTCGAGCTGCTACGCCATGAGCCCCTGGCTGGACAACCGCACCGACGAGGTGGGCAGCGGGCAGGACTCACAGGATAAGCTCTACCTGGTGTGCAAGGCAGTGCGGGAGCATTCGGCGCTCGATTTCGTGGATGCGGCCTCCGACGCCACTCTGGAGCAGTTGCGCACCGTGGCATGGTTCACCGACTGCGGCGACGACGACTACCTGCTGCGCCTGAGCGTGGACTTTCACTTCAAGATGAAGAAGGCCCGCGTGCACCACGAACTGCGCGTGCGTAACGGCGTGCACAACTGGGAGTACTGGCACTACGGCCTGCGGCTCGCCCTGCCGTTCGCCTCGAGGAACTTCAGCTTATAACATTGACGAGGTATCCGCCGTTGTCGGCGTAACCTGGAGGGTAAATATGTGATAATTAGACGATTGCGCGATTTTAAAGTCCTGGAATGTCGGACTTTAAAATCAAATAACATATTGACATTTAACAAATTATCCTCCAACCTTAACGGAACAAGCTGCCTGCCCAGGCCTCTTTTCCTCAGAATCCGGAGCCAGTTTTCGACGTGTTCCGCACAACCTCGGACGGCAGCCACCTGACCATCGAAATGCAGTTCGGGGAGCAGAAAGTTTTTAATGAACGGATGCTCTTCTACTCCACCTTCCCCGTGCAGAACGACATCAGGAAAGTACGCTTGAACGAATTCGGCTACATGAGTTACAGTTTTCAGATATGGGCTGAAGGATAACGGGTTAGGCACTGCTCCGAATAGCGCCCTGATGCTGCGTCAGGGGTTGCAGACAGCAGGAAAGGTGTGCGGCAACGAGGGCTTTGCGGCAGAAATTTGCTATCTTCGCAGCGAATATACTGTATTGACGATATGTCTGTGGCACTCATAACAGGCGGTAGTTCGGGCATCGGACTGGAGTACTCCAAGGCACTTGCCCGGAAGGGGTACTCCGTTGCGCTGGTGGGGAACCGGGAGGACGAACTCAGAAGGAGCGTAACCCTTCTAGCCGAAGAATTCCGGGTCAATGTCTCTATGCTCTGCATAGACCTGTCTGAGCACGGTGCGGCCGAAAGGGTTGCCTC
>ODAI011897477.1_pt1 | contig 28948 bp, 25 predicted proteins | sample 1539321 | NCBI WGS metagenome assembly ODAI01 (sample SAMN02144231, study PRJEB22623) | gut metagenome | biome: sheep rumen | host: Ovis aries | place: New Zealand
GTCAAGACGATGCCTGCCAGCGTGAGCAGCCATGTCAGCAGTTCTCCACAGAATCCCGGATTGTCACCAGCCACCGGCAAGGCTGTCACATATATGACTGCCACGCTGTAAGCAACAGCAAGAAACGGCACCAGCGGCTTTAGAAAAACATTCAGTTTGTCCATCATTTCTCAATAGTCGTACACCAACCCGTATTTCTCATGCAATCGTCGGAGCGAGCCATCGGACTTCATCTTCCGAATGAGGTTATTTACCATTAGCAGCAAATCGTCTTGCCCTTTCCGCATCAACACGCCAATCTCTCCATGGGTGAAAGGTTCATTAAGGAGTGGGGCGGCAAGACGAGAATCGGCTTGAACATAATAGGGTGCCTCGGTTATCTCGGTGATCATCACATCAGCCTTTCCCTCAGCGACGAGTGTGGGGATTTCTTCGTTCTTCTGGTGAACAATGATGGTTGCATGAGTGAGATTCTCGTTGGCAAACTTCTCGTTCAGTCCACCGGGATTCACCATCACCCGCACTTCAGGCTTGTCCAAGTCAGCCAGCGACTGAAAACGATCAACCTCCGACTTACGACATAGTATTGTCTTGCCATTGGCCAAATAGCCATCGCTCATGAGCATCGTCTCGCGGCGGGCATCGGGGATGGGGATGCCGCCAATTGCGAGGTCGAAAATCTGTGGATCGGCCAATACATCGGCCGTCAGCGTAGGCCATGAGGTTTTCACAAACTCAATGCCAACACCCAACTCAGCAGCCATCTCCCTGGCCATTTCGATGCCGAAACCCCAATATTCGCCCGTTTCAGGCTCACAGAAGGACAGCGGTCTGTAGTCGCCAGTAGTGCCAATGAGAATCTTCCCGCGCCGTTCGATGCGCTCGATGGTCGGACGCACCGACGACTCATCGTCATTAGAAGAGCACGATGCTAACGGAGCCGTCCCTATGAAAAACAGGACAGCTATCAGCAAACAAGTCTTGAATTTTTCTTGCATCATATAGCTTGAGTTTTCACTTACTTGCCTATCATTTTCAAGAATCTTTTATCGTTCATTTGTTCGTTGGTGACATACTCGCCATCATGGAAAAGCGCATATGTGGTGATGGGCGTTGGCGCATTTTGGGCATCTTCCTTGCTCTGCAGATGAATGGCTCTAAAAGGAACACCATTTTTCTTGGCCACGTCTTCGATGACGGGTACATACTTTCCATTGAATGGGCACTGGCTAGTATAATAAAGCACATACCCTTTTTCATCAATATGCGGATGGCGGGCGCATTCCTTGAATTTCGGAGTTTCAGCATCGCTTTTGAATGACAGATACCACAGTTGGATGCCATTGTCGGCCTCGTCAGATACCTTGAACCCCTTATGCGCAAGGTATTTCGGGTCAGCAAGGAAAGGCTTTTTCTTGGCAGAAGAAAGAATACACAAACCTTTCTTTCCTTTTGCCTTGCTGTCTTGGATACATTGATCTAAAAGATCACTCGAATATCCATGTCCCTTGAAAGAACCCGATACCCAAAGGCAGTCGATGCACATATAGCCGTTTGCCAGAATAGGATTCCAAGCATTCTCAGCAGGGATATATTCGATAAAACATTTCCCGCGTTCCACACTCTTCAAGAACACTAGTCCGTCATCGAATCTTTCTGAAAGCCATGCCTTCTTCGACGATACTTGAACATCATTGTTGTTTGAGATAGCACAACAAATATGCTCCTTTTCCAAATTGTCTTTCGTAACTTGGATGTATTCCATCGTTTTATTTAGTTTTAAACCCATTCGAAATTCTCTTTTCCAGCACCCACTTCAAAATGATATCTGGCGATGCCCAAATCCATCTGCGTATATCCAATGAGCGAGAATCCTTTTTTAGCACGCACTCGATGGCGCCCATCCGCCTCGCCGACATACTCAAACGAGAACTTCTGTTGGTTCACGGCGGTGGGGGCAAGCAAGGCAGCCTCAACGCCTTTCTTGAACCAAGAAGGAGTCGTGTCAGATGTATTACTGACTTGTTTTACGGTCTTGATTTTATGGCTGACACCCTGCGTCTCGCCATAACCGAGTGCGATGTAGCAAGCAATCTTCTCGCCTTCTTCGAGCACATAGGTGCCGGGCACTTTCGAGTAGCTGAGTCCCACCCAACAGGTGTTCAAGCCCAAAGTTTGAGCCAGCAGAACCAGGTGCTCGCCGTAGTAGCCGACACGTTCGTCGAGGTCTTCAGTCTTTCGCCCTGCCACAACGAGGTAGTTCTTCACGTTTCTGAACTTGCCGTATTTGGCCAGTGTACCTAGAAAAGCCTTAGGCTCGTTCTGTATCAATTGGATATGCAGGCCGCTCTCGTGGTTGACGGCGGCAATCTGCTCTTCCATCGCCTTGACAACATCAGCTGCCAAAGGCCGGTCTTGATACGCCCTGACACTATGCCGGGCTTCTATAGCTTCTAGAATAGTCATTATTGTCATCTATTTGTTAATCGTTATTCTTGTTTTATAACTCGTCGTCCTCTGCCATCGCTTCGATGTAGAAGCTGAAGGGGCGGAAGCCATCGTTGCAGCTGATCATCGCGCTCATAGGATTCTTCATCCACCCGTCGTAGAAGTTGCCTTCGCCTTTGGCCAACGACTCTACAAAGGGTTTCATCGAATACCATGCCGAGGGGCACATCCCTTCGGGGCAACGGCCGTCGACGGATATCCATTGCTCGCCCTCCTTCACGTCGCAGGTATGCTCGATGGGGTTCTCGAATTGTGCCATCAGGTCGGGATAATCCGTCTGGCGCAGTGCTGTGATGCGAACTTTAATCATAGGTGATAGGTGTTGGAGGTTAGGGATTGGGATATAGCGGATTGATAGTGGGCAGCGGAGTAGGGACGGGCTTCGTGCGGCCAAGGGGCACAATCTTCAGATTGTCGAAGAATGGCGTGCTCACGCGACGCTCCTGCATAGGCGCGATGAGTCCGGCCATACCTTTGCCGTAGTGGTCGGAAGTGGCCTGCACCACCTGTCGACCGTCGACAAATCCTGTCAGCCGGTCGCCCTCGAAACGAAGTTTCAAATTGTGCCATTGGCAAGCCGACACGTTTTGAATCTTCGCCTCGGCAATCGTGTATTCGCCGCCAATCTCCACATCCTTTCGGGCGAGGATGATGGCTTGCTGCTCTTTGTCACCGATGAGTTCCTTCTGGTCGAGTTTGCCACGGGTGAGCACCAGCGTACAGAGACCCTGGTCATTGAGTTTCAGGTAGTAGCCCTTCGCCCAGATGCCATAACCAGAACCCACATCGCAGAGGCGCCCCATCACGCCTGCCTCGTCGCCAGGAGTGAGCCACACGTCGGCACTCACCTCATAGTCCGTCCACGCCGAGTCACCCAAAATGGTGTAGTGGTGCCACTCGGGTGCCCAGCTCAGCGTGTGGTCTCCCACAACCTGCCTGATGCACTGCCCCTTGTGGTCGGGTCGCTCCACGAGTTCGAAACAGCCGATGAGGTCGGCCGTGTAATGAGGCAGATAGCCCCACTCCGAGGGGTTGCTATACTGCTCGAAGTCGTCGCCATAGGGGATGGGGAACGGCTTCGAAGAAGGGATGTTGGCAAACGTGCCGTGCTGCTGGCCAGTGGTAGTGGAGAGCGAGTAGACGGCATCGGGCTTCAGCGTGATGCTGAAGGAACCCTTGCGCGGAGCGATGTCGCTCAAGCGCACGAACTGTTGCTTGCGGTCGCTATACCACACGCAGAGTTTGCCGTCCTTCAGCCCTTCGCCCACGTTCAAGCGCAAGGTCTGCGCCTTCTTAGCGCCTTTGGTTTCAATGATGACGCTATAGTCGCCCGTCTGTGGGTCGCGTAGGGTGACCATCGAGCCGCCTCCCTTCAGGTGGAGGCAACCGTCGTCAACATAGCGCCACCCCACTCGCGAGAACTGGCCATAGTGAGCATATCCCCACAATGCCTCGCGCACTTGGAAGTTGCCGCTCCAGGGTTCGCGTGCCAGCACCAGCGCTGGGTCGCAGGCATAGGGCTCCAGGGGGTAGACGCCAGCAATGCCATACCAGTTGACCACCTTCGTGGCTCCGCTAACGATATAGTTTTCGTTAAACCCCTTCACGATTCCGATAAGAGCCTCGTAGCCGGGGAAATAGAAGTGGTCTTCCGAGTTCCAAATGGGCTTGCCCATGTCCTCGATAGCCTTGCGCTGCTCGGGCGTGAGTTGTATCTCGCTGAAGGTATGGGCACAAACGGCATCAAGGGCGGCCGCCAGCTCAGGGTCGCGCTGCATCTCAGCGACGAACTCCACCTTGTTCTCGCCCCAGTTGCCAAAGCCGTGTAGCTTCACGTTGGCGAATCCACGTTCGTTCATGGCGCGGCGCATATTCTTGGCAAAGTCATAGCTGTAGCCCTTCTCGTTGTGGCATCCCAGTGCGTCGAGCTCCAGACCGTGCACTTGTCGCAACCCTTGCATCCATGCGATGTAGTAGTCCACCATGTCGACGCTCCAGAAGTTGTCCACGTATTGCGGTGCGCTCCAGCTAGTGGCATCAAGCGAGAGATGGGGGTTCAGCCTCTTCGCCTCGCGCATCACCCACCAAGTGTATCCGCGCTCGAAGTTGGCATCGCCACGCCAGTGGCTATGCGAGGGCATAGAGCCTTGCGTGGAGTTGCCATCTCCGGGAATCTCGGCCAGCAGGGCGCTGATAGAGGCACCGAACATCGGCTTATACACCATTTCCATGATTTGCGTGCGCCAAGGTTCGGGATAGTCCTTGAGCAGAACGGAGGTCGCACCACCGCCATCGACAACCCCGATGCCATCAAACTGCTTGCCGTTACTTCGGGCGCTGATGTTAACGGTTTGTGCTCCTGTCTTCGTGGGAATGCCATGCAGAATGAGGATGGTCAGCACGGCGAGCATCCATAGCTTTGATTGTTTAGTCTTCATCGTTCTTGCATCTTTTCCTCTTTCCAGGGATATGGTTCATGCATAAAAACTAAAGAAAGAAATCAACTGCAATATCTGATTACTCGGCTTCTTTCTTATTCCATTCTATCTCGAGATCATCTCCAGCGTCAGCCACAGTTAAATCGTAAACTACAGGAATGGAATCATTAGCAACACCGAAGAGCAGGCCGGTGTAATTATCCCCACTCGTCTGATTGAGAATGATGGAATCCACAACCAGCACTCTGCCGCTATCACTCTCTTCGGCAATGACTGACTGAGAAATAATAGCCTTCACTTTGTCTAAAGACACTTTCTTCTTCTTGCATGCGCATAACACACATACGACAGCAACGACACATGCCGTCATTTTGAAAAACCTTTTCTTCATAATACTGTTCTATTTTAAATTATTCTCGTTTGTTTTATCTTTGTATCCAAAAGCGTTTTCATCGTCTCCTCATAATCTGCATCAATCAGCGTCACCTGCTCCCTGCTTCGGGTGAATGCTTCTATATAGTGATGATTGTCTGCCTTCAGCGAGTCGGGCGTATAGTCAGCATCATACATCCTTTTTTCTATATCGGAGCCGTGACTCTTTATCTCATCGAAATGGGCGTCGATAAATGCATCTGTCATTGCGAGGCAAACGAAGCGGACGTGCGGCAGATAGCGTTCATTGAAGTCCTGGCGCCAGCCAGAAGGAACGTAACAGCCCTCCACTATCAGGCTTTGCTGGTTTTCAATCGCAGTTTTCATCATCTCCCGAACGATTGGCCAAAGATACTCCGTGAGCGCCTCATCGTCCTCAGGCGTGAGGTCGGTGTTGCCGCTACGAACCAGCCCCATTTTCAGGTGGTCGATGGAGAGATACGGGTACTTGTATTTCTCGAGCATCCGTTGCGCCAAAAGCGTTTTCCCCGTGTGCGAAGCACCTGTTATCAGTATTATCATTTGCAACGCGTTTTCAGTTCTTCCTTCACCTTCGCCATATCGCTGCATGCGAGGAGAGGCATCAGGCTTTCAATCTCCTCAATGCTTTTATCCCACCACTTGAGTTTGAGTAACAATCCAATCAGTTCGTCGTCAAAGCGTTTGCGGACTACACGACAGGGATTGCCAACAGCTATTGCATATGGCGGGATATCCTTGGCCACAACCGAGTTTGCCCCTATGATGGCGCCATCGCCGATATGAACACCAGGCATCACGGTCACATTCTGTCCTATCCACACGTCGTTACCAACTACAGTATCTCCCTTCAGCGGCAACTCCTCTTTCACGGGTGCGATGGCACTCCCCCAATCACCACCCATGATGTAGAAAGGATAGGTTGTCGCGCAATCCATGCGGTGGTTGGCGCCGTTCATCACGAACTCAATCCCTTTGGCAATGGCACAGAACTTCCCGATAATCAACCGGTCGCCAATGAAATCGTAGAAGTGAGTGACATGCTTCTCAAACTCGGCCGCACCGTCCACATCATCGTAATAGGTGTAGTCGCCGACAATGATGTTGGGATTCTTCACCACATTCTTGATGTAGCAAAGGCTTGGGATGTTCGGATTGGGAAACGCCTCGTTTGGATTGGGACGGTCTATGATTTTCATGCTTTCTGGAATGATTTCTTGCTCATGGTTGGATTGATGGGTACAAAGATACGAAAAAGAAATGACAATAGAGTCAAAAAGTTTCATATAATTGGTAATTATTTCAGCACGAAATAAGGAAAGGACATAAATCGGTCTCAAATCTAACATGAAGTTCTTTTGCAACGTTTCTATCGAACATTTATGTTCCGATTGATGAAGATTCATGTCTCTTTCGCCTCATAAATAATTATGAATTTTTATTACAAAACTTTATCAACTTTACCATTCATTCTAGAGTGAAACAGAAGGAGAAAAAGCGATTTCAACGCTCTTTTCCTTCGATTTTTGAAGGGTGATATTGTCATTTGCGGCATATGAGGGTGTCATTTGCGGCATATGACACTCCCACTTGCCACATCTGACGTCATTAAAAGCCACATCTGACAGCCTCAGAAGCGGCAAGTGACAACCAAAAAGCATCGTTTTGGTTGGCCGAAAAAATGTAAGAAAAACGGAAGTGGTTGGCAATCAAGCATTTGCAAAAACGTCGATTTTTTACGTTTTTTCCACCCATATCCCGTTTGTTTCAAACAATGGCCCGTTTTTAGAGGCCAAAATTCAGAATTTATTTAACAACTTCTAGTATATCCTCCAACATTTTCTCCACCAACGGCACATACCACTTGCGGACTTCTTCTGCCGTAGGGGTGTGACCTCCGGGGAAGTGGAACGAACGAGTGTAGTGTTCCAAGAAGAGAGGTTCGTAATGCGCTAATGTGTCCTGCTCACCGAACAAACCCCAGACAATTTCTTTGGTTTTAGGATTACAATTGTCGAACTGAACGGCCTCCCATTCGGCAAACTCGCCAATCAAGGCCTCGTCGATGACGAACCTTTGGTTGCCATCCTTTCGTGGCGATTTATACTGGTGCTCGCCGATACGCGGTTTCAAGAAGCTGGTCATCTGGAAATGGGGATTGCCAAGCAAAGCTGGCAAGCCCAACGCGGAAGCAACCATCTGTGCATAGAACGCTCCGCAACTATTGCCAACCAGAAGGTCGGGCTTCTCACTCCCAACAATTTCGTGAATCTGCTCTAATGCCTTTCGGGGATGAATGGGCAAGTCGGGCGTCAGCACTTGCGCCTTACCCTCAAACGCGTCGCGCAATGCCATAGCTGGCACGCATTGGCCGCTGGCGAAGAAGCCGTGAAGAAACAGCATCTTTTTCATATTCGCTCCTCCTCAACCGCCACTTGCATTCCGCAACTGAACGCCTTCAACTGGTTTCCCATCACGCGTTGCATGGTGGCAAAAGCCAAATCGCCCGTGCAATGGCTGGTGTAGAACGTGGTGTGGGGATAGTCGTTCTTCAGTTGTTGCGCCAAAACCTCGAGTTCACTGGGCTGTTCATAACGCTCGTCAGCGCGGGCATCGAGCAGATGGAAACCTCCGATAACCGTATGCGTGGGCCACGGACATGCCTCGAGGATGTTGAGCAACCCGCTATGGGCACATCCTGTGAAAAGCAACCCGTCCACCCATATGGCCATCTCATGCCGGAAATCGTCGCTGACAAGCTGGCCTTGCTCGTTCATCACATAGAGATGGATGTTTGCCGAAGGGAGCGGATGATGGTGCACGATATGTGAGATGACTCTGATTCCGTCAGCCACATCAACGCCTCCACGCTCAACAAGTACGAGGCGTTCCCCCACTCCATCCAACGGCAGGTGCGCCGTGATGCGATGCATGTAGTTTCGCATGGAATAGAATTGCCGCCCAACAATCTCCTTCGACAGGATGATTTTGGCCCGGTTGTTGATGTCCAAGAAATGGCGCAATCCGCCCGTGTGGTCGGAATGGCCATGAGAGAGGAACAGGTAGTCAACCGCGCGCAAGTCGATGCCCAACGTTTGCGCATTCTGAACGAACACCTCCGACGCTCCGGTGTCGAGAAGCAGTCGGCGCCCACGGGATTCGACATACACCGATAGCCCGTGCTCGGCAATAAAGCGGCTGTCAGCCGCCCTGTTGTCTGATAATATCGTGAATTTCATTGTGTGGAAAATTAAAGTTCAATGTTCATGTTCAAAGAATTAGACTTTTAGAGCGCGCATAGCATTGAGCACCGCCAACACCGTGACGCCCACATCAGCAAAGACAGCCATCCACAGCGTGGCCACTCCGAAGGCTGCCAAGAGAAGCACGGCGACTTTAACGCCGATGGCGAACCAGACGTTTTGGCGGGCGATACCTATCGTGCGGCGGGCGATGCGTATGGCAAGTGGAATCTTCGAGGGTTTGTCGTCCATCAGTACCACGTCGGCGGCCTCGATGGCGGCGTCGCTTCCAAGACCGCCCATCGCAATGCCCACGTCGGCACGTGCCAGCACGGGAGCGTCGTTGATGCCGTCGCCAACGAAAGCCAGCGGCTTATCGTCGGTCAATAGTCGTTCGACGATGGCGACCTTGTCGTTGGGGAGCAGTTCGGCATGATACTCACCAAGTTGCAGCTGCTGAGCCACATGCACCGCCACCTCCTTGCGGTCGCCGGTGAGCATGACGATGCGTTCCACGCCCAACTCCTTCAGGCAGGCGATAGCCCCGGCGCTGTCGGCTTTCACCTGGTCGGTGATGACGATATGGCCGGCATATTCGCCATTGACAGCCACATGGATGATGGTTCCTGCACGAGTGCAGTCGTGCCACTTCGCCCCGATGGCGTCCATCATCTTCGTGTTGCCCACGCAAACCAGGTCGTCGCCCACACGGGCACGAATGCCCTGTCCGGCCACTTCTTCCACGTCGGTCACCTTGCAACCGTCGGTAGCTTCGTCGGGGAACGCGTCACGCAAAGCTGCACCAATAGGATGGGTTGAGAAATGCTCCACATGGGCGGCGAGGTGCAATAGGGTGTTAGGTGTTGGAGGCTGAGTGTTGGGGGCATCACATGGTGTTTCGCCCGAATGCACAGCCTCAACGGCAAACTGGCCGTGAGTGAGTGTGCCCGTCTTGTCGAACACCACGGTGTCGACCTTCGACAACACGTCCATAAAGTTGGCGCCCTTGATGAGGATGCCCCGACGCGAGGCACCGCCTATGCCGCCAAAGAACGAGAGCGGAACGCTGATGACCAAAGCACACGGACACGAGACGATGAGGAACATCAGCGCGCGATAGAGCCAAGTGGGGAAGGCTTCAATAAATGAAAGATTTGAAATGAAACACGAAAGAAGGGGCGGCAGGATGGCGATGGCTATGGCAGCGAACACCACGACAGGCGTATAGATGCGGGCAAAACGAGTGATGAAGGCCTCGCTCTTCGACTTATGCTCACCAGCATCTTCCACCAAATGGATGATTTTCGACACGGTGCTCTCGCCAAAGCTCTTGGTCGTGCGCACACGAAGAACACCAGAGAGGTTGACACAACCAGAAATCACCTCATCGCCCACGTTTACCTCACGCGGCATGCTCTCGCCTGTCAACGCCACCGTGTTAAGCGATGACACACCCGACAACACCACACCGTCTAGCGGCACCTTCTCACCTGGCTTGACCACGATGACAGAGCCCATCGCCACTTCTTCGGGCGACACTTGAGTGACCTCTGCCTCTGCACCACTCACCTCTAAATTCGCCACATCGGGGCGGATGTCCATCAAGTGGGCAATGCTATCGCGGCTCTTCCCTTCGGCATAACCCTCGAAGAGTTCGCCAATCTGAAAGAACAACATCACGAATACAGCCTCGGGGAACTGCGTCTCAGCTCTTGGCAAGAAACCGATGCCAAGTGCACCAAGGGTGGCAACCGACATCAGGAAATGTTCGTCGAAAGCCTCTCCGTGGGCGATACCCTCGGCAGCCTCTTTCAACGTCTCGTGACCGATAAGCAAATAGGGTACAAGATATACTAACAGCAATTGCCACGTCGGCAATTGGCAATTCTTTTCTATCAAAACTGCAGCAACCAACAACACGACAGTGGCGGCTATCAGCACCAGTTGTTTCTTCAAACCGCCTTCCTCTTCATGATGATGGTGTTCGTGGTACTCATGATGCTCGTGAGTACAACAGGCATCGTCGTGCCCGTGATGATGTTCATGATGATGTGACATATTCTCTTTTCTTTTAAATTCCGCTGCAAAGTTACAACAAGAGTCTTGCAACTGAGTTGCAAACAACATCCTAAGACATTATTTTTAATTAACTATGCCCACTCTTGCTCATTTCAAAGAAAAAATGTATATTTGCAGTCAGAATCTAAAAACAATCTAATCTATTATAAAGAAATGTACAAAAGAATCCTCTCTGCGGCAATCACTCTTGCCATCAGCCTGCAAGTCAGCGCCCAGGCAACTGTTGCCACCAACTTCAAGCCTACGGGACAAGCCAATCCCCTCAGCCCATGTGTGTTCTGTGCCGACCCGACGTCACTCGAGTATAACGGCCGTCTGTATGTCTACGGCTCCAACGACCACCAGCAGTTTATCAAGAATGGAAAGAAAGGCGAAAACGGCTACGGTGACATCAAGTCGCTGGTAGTCTTCTCCACCGACGACATGGTGAACTGGACCTTCCACGGCACCATCGACGTGGCAAAAGTATGCTCGTCACGTTGGAATATTGCAGCCTCATGGGCTCCCTCAGTTGCATGGCGTGTGAAAGAGGACGGTACTGAAGAGTTCTTCCTCTATTTTGCTAATAGTGGTGGTAGCGTTGGCGTTTTGAAGGCCAACTCCCCCCTTGGACCATGGACATCACCCCTTTCAAAGCCCATGATTGACTCTAGTACGGGGGGGGTGAGCCCCTGTAACTGGATTTTCGACCCAGGCGTGGTGATTGACGAGAATGGCGTGGGCTGGATTTCCTTCGGTGGTGGCGACCCGAACAATCAAGGAAACGATTTACAGCCTAACAACGCCCGTTTTGCCAAACTGAATGCATCAATGACTGGTCTCTCTGGCAAAGCAATTAAAATTCCCGCCCCCTATCACTTCGAGGCCAGCGAGCTAAACATCATGGACGGCAAGTTTGTCTATACCTATTGCTCATCATGGAGAGACCGCAAAGATGCCGATTGGAACGCCTATTTGGCAGAGAAAGGAATCAACGTATCGAAACCTGGTGCTTGCACCATGTGTTACATGGTAAGTGACGCGCCTACAGACCCTAATTCGTGGGTGTACAAAGGTGTTTATGGACCACATTCCACTGCGCCCAATAACCATTCCCACTTGCAAAAGTATCAGGGGAAATATTATCACATCTACCACTCTGGTGGTTTGTTACAAGCCATGAAAGATAAGAATGCAGTCGATGCCAATGCATCAACCTATCGCTCCATTTGCATCAATGAGGCTACAGTTGACGAGACCACACAAACCATTAAGCAAGTGCAACTTGACAGTAAAGGTGTTGCCCCGCTCAAGCCACTGAACCCCTTCGAACTGCAACAGGCTGAGACCATGGCCTCGTGCGGTGGCGTCAACTACGAGGACTTCAAGAATATCAAGACCATCACCTCGAAGAACACGCTCGGCAACGACGCTTCTGAAAACATGTACATCAAGATGGCTCCCGGCTCGTGGACAAGTTTGCGCAATGTAGACTTTGGCGAGAACGGCGCAAGGTCGTTCATCCTCAGAGCCAAGGGCACCGGCACCTTTGAAATCCGCACAGCCAGCAAAGGCCAGCCCATCGCCACGATGGAATTCTCTTCTACGACATGGGAAGACCACGTAATGGAAATCGACCCAGCTGTATTCAAAGGCACGAAGAATTTCCTCTTCCTTGTATTCACTGAAGCACAAGGTGTTCAATTCGACGCCTGGCAGTTCTCGGAGTCGGAGGTCAGCGCCATCAACACCGTCCCTGAAGACATCGCACGGCCAACAGCACGCTACGACCTCAACGGTCGCCGTCTGACCAACACGCAGAACAATGCCTCTATCGTCATTGAGCAATTCATCGACAAGAACGGCGTGAAGCGGAGCATCAAACGCGCAAACCGCAAATAAGCAACCGAAAATAACATTAAAGATTAACAACTTATCAAACAACTTTTCATTATGGATCCAACTTTCATCGCCATCATCATTGCAGTAGTCATCCTGCTTGCCATCTTCGTGATGGTATCCTACGTCAAGGCACCGCCTTCGTATGCGTTCATCATCTCTGGTCTCAGCAAAGAGCCGCGCGTTCTCATCGGCTCTGGCGGATTCCGCGTGCCCTTCTTCGAGCGCCTCGACAAGGTCTATCTCGGACAAATCACCGTTGACATCAAGACCGAGGAGAGCGTACCCACCAACGACTTCATCAACGTCGATGTGGACGCTGTGGCCAAAATTCGAGTTACGCCCAACCCCGAGGGAACACGGCTTGCCGCCAAGAACTTCCTCAACATGACTCCCGTGATGATTGCCGAACAGTTGCAAGACTCTCTGCAAGGTAACATGCGTGAAATCATCGGAACGCTCGACCTGCGCTCGCTCAACACCGACCGCGACGGATTCTCCGACCAGGTGATGCAGAAGGCGCAACCTGATATGGCGAAACTCGGCATTGAAATCATCTCGTGTAACATCCAGAATGTCACCGACAAAGAGGGACTCATTCACGACTTGGGTGCTGACAACACGGCGAAAATCAAGAAGGATGCCAGCATCAACCGCGCCAACGCAGAACGCGACGTGAAAATTCAAATCGCACACGCCGACAAGGACGCCAACGACGCTCGCGTGGACGCCGACACAGCTATCGCCGTGAAGAACAACGACCTCGCCCTAAAGCGTGCCGCCCTGAAACAACAAGCCGACACCGCTCAGGCTGATGCCGACGCTGCCTACGCTATTCAGCAACAGGAGCAGCAGAAGACCATCAACATCAAGACCGTTGAGGCACAAATCGAGAAGACCCGTCGCGAGCAAGTGCTCTCCAAAGAACAAATCGAAATCAAGCAAAACCAGCTTGTAGCCGAAATCGAAAAGAAAGCCGATGCAGACAAATACAAGGTGGAAATCGATGCTGCAGCTGACCTCGAACAGCGCAAACGCGTGGCCGAGGCTCAGAAATACGAGGCCGAGCAACAGGCACTCGCACAAAACGCCGCCTCCGATGCCGCACGTTATCGCCTCGAGCAAGAGGCTCAGGGTATCAAGGCGAAAGGTGAAGCCGAGGCTTACGCCATCCTGAAGAAAGGTGAGGCCGAAGCTATGGCTATGGACAAGAAGGCCGAAGCCTACAAGAAATACAACTCGGCAGCCGTTGCACAGATGATGATTGAGGTGCTGCCTCAGATTGTGGAAGGCGTAGCCAAACCCATCTCTGCCATCAAGGACGTGAAAATCTATAGCGGAGGGGGTGACGGACAGAATGGCATCGCAACACTCTCGGGCAATGTTCCCGTAGCCATCCGCCAAGCTTTCGACGTGCTCAAAAGCGCAACAGGCGTAGACATGGCCGACATCATGCGCGCCGGAACCATTGAAGCCAAGACCACTCGCAACATCAACCTCAACCCCGAAGCACAAGATGTTGCCGACGGGCTCAAAGAGTAATATTTAGGTGGTGGGTGGTAGGTGTTGGCTCGCTTCGCTTTTAGCTATTAGCCAACATCTATCACCCATTAATCTTTAACTTTTAATCTTCAATCTTTCATCTCCTTGATTCGCCCCCTACTCCCCGAAGAATACGACCGCGTGATGTACATTTGGCTCTATGCCAACATCGAAGCCCACGCGTTCATACCGGCAGACTTTTGGCGCGACAATTTTGACAAGACGCGCGAGATGCTGCCCGAGGCCGAGGTGTGGGTCTACGAAGATGAGGAAGACGTTTGCGGATTCATCGGACTCACGGGCGATTACGTGGCAGGACTCTTCGTTGCCGAAGAGTATCGAGGGAATGGCTTCGGACATGCACTGCTTGCATACGCCAAGAGCCTCCATCGCTATCTGCAACTCAATGTATACGAACAAAACCTTCGCGCCCGGACATTCTACGAACGCGAAGGTTTCTCCGTTATGGAGCGCCATTGGGACGATGCCACTCGGCAATACGAACTCACGTTGAACTGGCAGTTGTAAATTGCTTCTGCTTATTCCAAATTTGGCACATGCGGCATCTGAGGGTGTCACATGTAACATCTGACCCGCTTACATGTGGCATCTGAGACCCTCACTCCTTATGTGTGACACCCTCAGATGCCACAAGTGACAACCACTCACCAGCAAAAGGAGATAAAAAAATCGGAAGCCGCTGACATGCAACGGCTTCCGAAAACTTCTTTTTTCGCATTTCTGTCTGCGAAAGAAAACTATTTTGAATCGTCCCTATTATTTCTCGGGCATCATCACAACCTGAGCGTGGTTTTTGCTCTTCAGCACCACATTCTTCAAGAAGTCGCTCACGCGCTTAGCATCGACGCTCTCCACAGTCTTCTTGTAATTTGTGTGGAAATCCAATCCATAGCGGTTGAACTTGTTCAGCACACCTGCCCAATAGTCATTGGTCTTTGCATTCACATCGGCCTGCTTCAACATAATCTGCTTCACCTTCTGCAAGTCTTCAGCGTCAGGAGCCTTTACCAAAGATTCCATGCCTTTCGCAAACTCAGGGATGGCCTCTGAAGCCTTGTCTGGGTTCAACAATCCACTACCCTTAATCGTAATGTAGGCGGTGGGACCATCGGTGTCAAAATCACCATCGGCACCTGCATGATAGGCTGCAGAGAGGCGCTCACGTATCTCGCGATTCAGTTTCATGCCCAACATACGAGATGCGACCTCCGTGGTAACATGATTAGGCAACGTGAAGTCGACAGCGTTCGAACGCCATATTTCCGATGCTTGAGCCTGCGGGTTCTCCATTTTCTTGTCGAACCAGTTTTTCACATCGCCTTTGGCAAATGTACGTATTTCCTTGCGCGATAGACTTGGCTTACCAGTTGAAGGCAGTGAAGCGATGTACTGCTCGATGAACGAGCGCAACTGGGCTTCATCGAAGTTACCCACAAAAGCGAACGTGAAGTTAGCGGCATTGCCGTAAAGCGTACGCCAGATTTCCAACACACGGTCGTAGCTGATACTTTCAATAGCCTCAGCTGAGGGAATGCGGAAGAAAGGATTGTTCTTATAAATCACGCTCATGACAGAGTCTTCGAACACAGCCTCGTTGTTCAGACTGATGGTCTTCAGTTGGGTGGAGATGAGCGAAAGGAAGTTGGCTACAGCCTTCTCGTCTTTTGTCACCTTTGTGAAGTCTAGATGAATCAGCTGGAAAAGTGTTTCCAAATCTTTCGGAGTGGAGTTTCCATTGAGGCCGTGCATCGAGTTGTTCACAATGAACTGAGTGCCCACTTGCTTGCCTGCGGTAGCTTTCTGCAGGTCTGTGCTCGAGAAGTTACCCAATCCGCTTTGCATCAGAATGTAGTTGGTGAACTGCAGATTGTATACATCGTCCTTTCCGAAGGCTGAAGCACCGCCGTCCGACCAAGCACGGAAGACTATCTCATCGGCATTGAAGTCGGTCTTCTTCAGCATGACTTTTGCGCCGTTGGAAAGGGTAAGTTGCTTGAAGCCGAGAACGTCGTTCTGCGTCTCTTTCACGATGCTGCCTTTAGCGGGCATTTCGGTCATCAGCGGTTCTTGCTTCACGTTGTCAACGTATGCCGTGAGCGTCTCACCGCGAACACCATCCAGAGACTTCTTCATGTCAGCACCCGTGAAGTATTGCTTGCCGTCTTTCTCCTGCAAAGCAGCCAGCACCACGAGGTTGGTGTCGTTGTCAAGAATGAGTTGCTGGGCAATTTGGTTGATTACCTCCACAGGAATGTTGGGGGCCAGCTGGTTGACAATCTGATACTCATCCTCGAGGCTTGGCATGGGTTCGTTCTCCAGGAAATTGTTCACATATTGCATGCAATAGCTATTGTTGGGATGCTTCTCGCGATTGTTGTAAGCCTTCTCAACGCGACTCAGATATTCAGACTTAGCACGCTCATACTCCGTAGCTGTGAATCCGAAGTCTTTCACGCGTTTCAGTTCGCGGTAGCCAGCTGCCAAGGCCTCAAGTTCCTGGCTTTCTTTCGAAACCAACGTAAGCATCAAGGCATCTTTCGTGCGAGAGAAGAGATAGTGGCCCTCCTCAATGCCTGCCTGCAAGAAGGGGCAGTCAGCCTTCTGGCTCTCCTCTGCATAACGGGCATTCATCATCTCACTAATCACGTTGCGAGCATAGTCGAACACCATGTAGCTCAAGCTTCCCTTCACAGAGTCGGGGGTGGCATCATGTTTCATGGCCATGAGGAAGAGGGAGATTTGCTGCTCCTTGTCTTTGCCTACCACGAAGATGCCCTCGTTGTTGTCGGGAACGGGCTCCAACTCTACTTTGGCAGCATTGGCAGGCACCTTGATACCATCGAAGAGTTCTTTAATCTTCTGCTCGGTGCGGTCGACGTCGATGTCACCTACGATGATAATTCCCTGATTATCGGGACGATACCATTTGCGATAATAGGCACGCAAGGTCTCAGGAGAGCAACCATCGATGACAGACATCAGTCCGATGGGATAGCGCTGGCCGTATTTCGAACCTGGATAAAGGTCGGGCAGCACGCCTTCAAGAATCTTCTGCAGTCCTACAATACGCATGCGATACTCGTTGTGCACAACATCGCGCTCTTGTTCGATGGCTTTAACATCGAGCGTGATGCCCGTGGACCAGTCTTTCAACACCAGCATACACGAATCCAAAGCCGAGATTCTCGTAGAGGGCACGTCGGTGATGAAATAAACGGTCTTGTCGGTGCTCGTGGAAGCATTCAGGTTGCGACCATACTCCACACCGATGGATTGCAGATACTCCTGCAGTTGGTTGTCCTTGAAATGCTCTGAACCATTGAAAGCCATGTGCTCCAAGAAATGCGCCAGACCACGTTGGTCTTCGTTCTCATTGATGGAACCCACCTTCTGAGCGATGTAGAAGTTCACCACATGCTCAGGATAGCCGTTGTGACGAATGTAATACGTCAGGCCATTCTGAAGTTTGCCCACGCGAACATCCTTGTCTTGCGGGATTGACGGCATCATCTGGGCTTGTGCCGACACTCCGACGAGCAGCAATGCTGCTACGAAAAAGTTTTTCAATTTCATACGTTTTGATTTATGTTATTTGGTTATTACATTTCACTTTCCTCTTCATCGTAAATATAGAATCCTGCCTCTGAGGGGTGGTCGAGCACTGTGCTCTGCGGATTCTCTTTCTGCAAAAGCCATGCCATCCAGATGTCGCCGGCGGCAGCGGCAATATAAAGCAGTCCGAAGAACAACCAGGGGAAACTGCCTGTAAACAAAGAGACCACAGAGGGAACGATTCCCAAGAGGAAGCACGGCATCAGGCACGCCAACTGATAGGGACGAATGTGCATGGGCTCGTCACAATGAGCATATGGAGTGAGATATTTCCATATCACTCCATAGCTGATGCTCTTGAAACCCCGTTTCGCAAAACATGCCCACGTGGCACCATGAATGAGTTCGTGAACCACTATTCCAAGCATGAGAATTGCAACGAAGGCAATTCCACTCCATGCCGAACCTTCGGGTAGCATATGTATCTCATCCAATCGATGTCCCCAAATCAGCAAGAACAAGCCGCCAAAGACGATTGCTGCCACAAGGAAAACCACGATACCAAACACATTTGCCTTCACAAGGTTGATGGTCACTTTACGCTCTCTCATTCTTTACAATTTATTATTTATTCTTTATACTTTATTCTTTAGCATAGCACCGTTATGCGCCATTACATGTTTGTCGTGCTGTTGATCTGCTCCTGCTCTGACTTCTTCTCCATAAAGTCGTTCTCAATGCGGCTCTTGTGTTCCTTCGCACGCACTCGGGTGTTGCCGAAGGTATAGCTCACGTGCAACTGTGCTTGCGCCAACGGCACCTTGATGTGCTGAAGATTCGTGAAGTCGCGGCCACGGCTATGGCTGTCCATATTGATGCTTCCGCCATCTTGCAGGCCAGTGATGCCTGCCAATGTGATGCTCAGGCGGTCGTTGAGCAACGATTTCGTCACACTTGCCACCAATGCTTCCATGCCTGTGCTCCATCCCTGAAGCGTGTAGCTCTTGGTATTGGCGATGGCATTCAGCGACAACTTCACGTCCCAAGGCAGCGTTTGCTGTGCACCGACCATGATATTTCCTTGCCAACCGCTGTTCTTCATGTCCAGCACGTCGCTACGCATATCCACATAATTCAGTTCACCATTCAGCATCAGCCTTGTCTTCGGCGCTGCCATCCAGTTCACAAAGGCCGACAGCGAACTGTTGCGTTGTTTCACGACGTTGCCATACGTGTTGTGAAGCAAACCGTCTTCATAGAAACTGTAATCCGATATCTGGTTGTTAGAGAAACTCTGATGAAGTCCCACATTGACCATCAACGTCTGTGAGAACGAGCTGTACGTCAGTCCCAAGTTGTGCATCTTCTCCACATCAATATACGAGTTACCGTAAGTGATGTTACCAGGCATCGAGCGGTCGACGTAAGGATTCAGATAAGTGATACCCGGACGCGAGATGCGCATGTTATAGGTCATGCCGATGTTCTGTGTCATACTTGGCGAGAGGCTCAATGCCAAACTCGGCACCAAGTTGCCATAGTTCTTCTTGAAATCGGCACCATTACCTTTCTTGTATTCCACGTTCTGCCAAGTATGCTCATAACGCAGGCCGGCTTTCGCACCGAAGATACCGAACTTGCCGTCGTATTCCACGTATGCCGCACCAATATCATTGCCGTGTTTGTATTCCAAGTCCTCCGTCCACGAATCGTTGTCGCGCATGATATATTTTCCACCCAGATTCAACGTCTGGCCTTGGGCTATCGGCGTTGTGTAGTCCAACTGGAATGTCTGCTCCAGCGACTTCGGCTTGTTCAGCGTTTCCATGCTGGGCATCGGAGCAGGATAGATCTGTTTCACCTCCGTGCGTTGGGGAGCGTATGTCATCAGATACGAAAACGTCAGGTAACGGTCGCGGTCGGCAGAGAAGAAATGCTGCCAGTCGGCACTTGCATTCAGCGATGTGCTGCGCATGCGTGTTGTCATGTCATAGGTGTAAGACAAACCTTCGCCGTAGGCTGGACCAGTCATCCATGTGGACGGACTCGATGACATCTTCGCACTAAAAGCCGTCACGCCAACTGTAGCACTTACCGTGTTCAGCGAGTCGACATCATATCCCAAACTCACATTGCCCATCGTGAATGGCACACGCTGCGTACCGTTCTGCTCGTAATGCATCAGGCTGCCATCCGAGAGCGTCTCGCGATTCATCGTAACCTCCAGCCCGCTCATCTTCTGATATTGGTACATCGCATTTCCTGAAGCCGACAGCTTGCCTTGCTGAGCCGAGAAGAACACGCCGCCACCAGCACCTTTCGTGCCAACTGTTCCGCGAACGGTTCCTGTCAATCCATTCAAGGCCTGGGCGGCAGCGCCACCACCTTGCTGCTTGGCCAACACAATGTTCAGCACACCCACCGCACCTTCAGCATCATACTTGGCACCAGGATTCGTTATCACCTCAATCTTCGACACCGATGCAGCCGGCATCATCTTGAATATCTGTGAAGCATTCTGCGAGAACATCACGTTAGGCTTGCCGTCCACATAAACCTTGAACGAAGAAGAGCCGTTCACCGTGATGTTATCCTGACCGTCAACCGACACCATTGGAACTTTGCGCAGCATCTCCAACACCGTAGACGAACGCGAGTCGGTGTCGCCACCTACGTCGTAGGACATCTTGTCGGCTTCCATCTTCACCAAAGGTTTCTGTGCCGTCACCGTCACGCCCTTCAGTTCCAACGAATCGAAGACTGCATCCAGCGAGTCCATTTGAGCCTTCATCTGCTGCTCTTGTATCCTGTTACTTGTTTCCTTGTTTGTTTCCTGAGCCATCACAGCCGACGTCATAGCCAGCATAACAATGGCTGTCATCATCATTTTTTTCATAATCTTATTTGTTGACGCTTTATTTAGTATTTTACTTATTTGACGCAACAACCCCATCGGAAAGTTGCACAACACTATAAATTATTTCTAGCTTTAAGCTTGGTTCATTCTTTTTTCATATTCGCCTTCCACTTCCTCAATGCTTATGCCCAAGAGGCGCATCTCGCGGAACACTTCAGGCAACCGTTTCTCCATGAAATCGCGGCGGCGCACATCGAGGATATGCTGTCGGGCATCCTCGGACACGAAATAACCCAAGCCTCGTTTGTTGTAGATCACACCCTCGCGAGCCAGATGCTCGTAGGCCTTCACTGCCGTATTCGTATTCACCGACAGCATGATGGCATATTCGCGAACACTCGGAATGCGGTCGTCAGCCTTATACGTTCCGGCCAAAATCTCATCGCACAACCGATCTACCATCTGCAGATATATCGCTTTTTCGTTATTGAAATTCATCGTTCACTCCTTTCTTTATTTAATTACTCTGATGCGGTGAGACTCTATCTGCCGGCGGCAGAACACCTTGTAGGACAGCCAAATGACCAACATGCCCAAAACAACAAGCACTATGCTCGACCAGAAGAACAGTCCATCAAATATAGAAAGCATTGCGCTTGGTCCTTCTTCGCCAGTAGAACGGGCAACAGCAACTATCTCGTCCAGATTCAGAAAGACAAAGCTAAATACTAAAACAAATACACTCACAAAGCCAATAGCCATTAATATCAGTGCCGTGTAGAGCCATCCCAGACGACGGAAATAAGTTCCGCCCCAAATGAACATCGCAATCATGAAAAACGACATGCAATAACCCAACAACAGCAGGATGTTTATTGTGGTGGGGCTGATGTCCATACCCAAAAGCATATTCGTAGAAGATATGTCAAAACTCATGCTCCCCAACAGCTTCAGCGATGCAACGTTAAACAAATGGCCGATACCTGTGCATAAGAATACAGCTACGTAATAAACGCCATAAATCAACACCAAGCCCACCACGACAACATATATCACTCGGCTGAGCCATTTCTCCAAATTCGTGGCAGGAAGCATCAGGTAGGCAATGTCGCCGCTGCGATTGCTCATGTTCGAGCAGACAAGACTCAGGAAGACATAGGAGAATATCGAAACCACCGTACCTGTATTGGAAGAGGCCATGATGGCAGCCAACATATCCTTGTTGAAATTCTTCATCAGCGGATTGTCAATATCTTCTGGCATCAATTGGGGCATCATCGTAAATACGAGCAACAGTATCATTGACAAGACGAATACCGCCAACAACATGATCTGATTGTTCTTCCTGCCGTCAGCGAAATGCCTTTTCAGGAGCGTCCATAAACGGCTCCAACTAAACTTGTTATTATTCTGTTCCATCATTTCTCCTTCACGTCTAAATCCACTTCGTATTCACAAAATTTGCGATAAGCTTTCTTCATCAAACAACCTGAGACGATTAAGCCATATGCAACACTCATCAGAACTGCCAGCCACTTCGACTCCAATGACAAGGGAATCACAAGAAACATCAGCAGAAGAACTACCAAAAAGACAATAAAGCCTATGAAGAGGATAATGGAACGTATATTGTTGCCAGGACCTGAGATAACCTCCATCGGTGTGATGATTCCTGAGAAAACAATAACTAAAATAGCATAAAATGCCAATAAGTTCTGTCCCCTGTCAGTCACATTGAGATAGATGTTATAAACATCAGGGAAGAAATTATCCAATGTCAGGCACCATATCAGTTCGGCAGCAAACCAAGTCACCGTCCATATCACCACAAAGCTAACCAGCGGCAGCACCACAAGCGACAGGAAACGCTCCAGATTGGTGGCCGGCAGCATGAAGAAACGAATGCCATCCTCACGTCGCATTACCTTGTCAACAAACAAAGTCATCAAATAGCCCATTCCTGCATAGGCAATGAGGCGGGAAATGTCGCCAATGTGGGACAGACGGACAGCAAGGTCGCCGTTCCAGAAGAACTTGACAGCACAAGCCACTTTCACGGTCAGCAAGGCCACGAACGTCAGCAAGACCAGCAATCCGAGGATGCGCTGCCGTTCCGTGATGCGCAGCAAGCACAAGCGGCCGAATCGTTTTATATTGAAGTTGTTCATCGTTTTACCTTTCTTTGAAAACATTCAACACACCCTCACTTCACAAATCCTTTCACAACGGCATTGAACAAGAGTTCCATCCTCACCGTAGTTTCTTGCCCGTCTTCGTTCTTCACAATCAAGGCATGCCCCTGCGGAGTGGGCTCCGAGTAGACGGCGTCGCTGCAATCTTCGCCCACCGAGCGATAGACAAAGGCATATTCTTCGGTCAAATCTGCCAACGAACGGTCGAAAAGCACTACGTCTCCTTTGTCCTTCTTGCTGCCCGAGCCTTCCTGTTGCTCCAGCCTACCCAGCACAATCACATGGTCAAGCAAGGCGTCAACATCGTATACCTGGTGCGTGGAAATCAGAATCGTCTGCCCCTCGCCAATATGACGTGCCACCATCTTGCGGAACAAAACCTTCGCAGGGATGTCAAGACCGTTCGTGGGCTCGTCCATAAGGAGCAAACGGCATTGTGTAGCGAGCGCGAAACTCACCATCACGCGTTTCTTCTGCCCCAGCGAGAAGCCGTCAAGACGACCGTCCATATCGATTTCGAAATCCTTCAGACAAGCGTTGAGCACCTCATGGCTGAAACGGGGATAGAACGGAGCATAGCGGTCAACATAACGGCGAACAGTCAGCGAGGGGAACGTGAACTCGTCGGGAACGAAATAAATCTCCTGCAAGAGATCTGGTTCGCGCCGACGAGGTTCGCGCCCGTCAATCAGAATCGTGCCCTTCGCCGGACGTAACAAACCAGCCATCAAGTAGAGCAGCGTGGACTTGCCCACACCATTGCGCCCCAAGAGACCGTAAATCCGATTTTCTTCGAGAGAGAGAGAAAGCCCGTCAAAAACCAGACTGTCAGCCCCTGCATACTTGTAACTGATGTTTTGAATCTGAATCATAATTCTATTTTGTTGGTGTTCGTTATATATATTTATTAATGTGTAATAGTGTACTACCTTAATAGTACACTGCAAAGGTAGGCAAATTTGATATATCTTCCAAACTTTTTCGCACTTTTTTTCAAAAAAAGTTGCATTTCCTGCAAAATCCGGAGTTGACGGAAGCAAAAACGAATAATTATTGCATAAACCGCTAAAGATATGGAGTAGTTTCATAACAAGAAAGCCCTAGTTACTGCGGAGGTCGGTTTCACGGGAGCAAGAAGTATGGTCTGAAGAGGTCAGTTGCCGCCTTTGAAGGCGTCAAACGATAGCTATGGTCTTGTAAAATAATTTATTTTGCAAAGTAAAATAATTTATTTTAGTCGGTAAAATAATTTATTTTAGTCGGTAAAATAATTTATTTTAGTCGGTAAAATAATTTATTTTAGTCGGTAAAATAATTTATTTTGGTCAGTAAAATAATTTATTTTACTTGACGAAAGCATAGCTCTTACAACATCAGATGCATGAAGTGAGAACATCAGATGATAGAAGTGACAACGTCAGATGTATGGAGTGACATATGGGAGGCGATATTACCGACAAAAAAAAGGGAACCTCATGGCTCCCTTTATATATAAATAAGGTGGTGGAAAAATCAGATTCCAGGCTTGGAAACGACAACGAAGGCCGCCGTGTTGGAATAGTTGGAAGGAACGGTGTAGGAGACTCCGTTATAGGAAACGGTGCCACCAGCGCTCACTTTCACGCCCGTGTAGGTCTTATAGCCCTGCGAGCCGCTCTTCACAGTCGACTTCTTGCCACCAATGCCCATCAAGGTGCCGCCGTTGACAGCAAATCCCAATTCGTGCTTGAAGGCCACGCCACTATCTTGGGACGCTGCCACATAGGCTTCGCCGCCGTTGATGACGATTTTGTCATCGGTCTTCACACCGTGAGGTTTTGTGTCGAGCGAGGAACTGTAGGTATAGGTGTCGCCTGTTGTTGTGACAAACAAGCGTCCGCCACTCAGGGTGATGGCCTCTGTGACATTCAATCCCTTGCCGCCGTCTCCCGTACTCGAGAGCGTCAGCGTGCCTGCCGACATGGTGAAGGCTCCATCGGCCTTCAAAGCCGAGGCGCTGCTCAAGTCGCGCTCAGTAGTGTCATAATATGCTGCACCCGACGTGGAGATGGTGGTTGTTCCGCCTGTCACAATCACTGTGGAGTCGGCTTTCAGTCCTTTTGATGCCGCACCCGTAGCTGCAATCGTCAGCGTACCGCCACCGAGGAATGCGAAACCATTGTCTTCATACTGGTCTTTTGTACCCTTGTTCACACCCTTGAAGCCGATGTCTATGCCGTCGCCCTGCGACTGGATGTTGACAGTTCCACCGGTCATCTTGAAGTATTGGCTCACGTGTAAGCCGTCGCCCACAGCACCAGTCACGTTGATGGTGCCCGAAGTCATCACCATGTATTCGTCGGCTGAGAGCGCATGCTTAGTGTTTCCCTTCACGTTGAGGGTTCCCGTGCCCAAGAACTCGGGATGTCCGTTGATGTAGAAGCAGGCGTTTTGCGAGCCGCCAGCGCCGTCTGTCAGCGTATTGGTTCCCACGAGCGTGATGTCAATCTTCTTACCATCCTCAATATCGATGGCTGCTCCCGACGGATTGGTCAGCGAAAGATTGTCGAACGTGAAATTGGCCTTGAACGAGCCGTCCATGAAGAACGAGCCGTTGGAAGACGTTCCGCTAAGCGTGTAGTTCACCTCACTCTGCAACGATTCGCTCTGCACTATGCTCACGTTAGCGCCTGTAGCCGAAACGGTCAGATATTTCGCAATGTTTCCGGCAACCACAACTTTGGCCGATGCGCCTTCGTAGGCAACACTCACCGTGCTCGGAGCTACGCTGCTGTTATCGACCGTAACACTCGAGATGTCGCTGATGTTATAGGTGCGGCCTTCAATCGTGAGCGTTGTTCCGTTGTCAAATACCATGTCGCCCGTCGATGCGGAACTGTGGCTGAAGGTCACATTACCCATGTTCACATTCAGCGTCTGAGCCTGCAGTTTAGAGAAAGGTAGAGTGACGAACAGGCTTATGAGGAGAAAAGAGGAGAAAACGTTTTTCATTTGATATTCAACTTAACAGTTTGGTCACCCTTTTTCATCACATACACGCCTTGTGGCAGTTTCTGTTGCATTTCTGCAGGTGAGGCAAACACGCCCATACGAACGCCCGAAAGGCTATAGACCACCGTTCCAACTTGTTCTTCTGTCGGCAATTGCTTGATGCCCGTTGCCTCCTCGGAGAAGAACATCTTACTCAGTTCCGACAATGGGAAGGTTTTGGTGGTGCCATTCTGCTCGACAAGCATGTTGCCACCGGAGAATGTCAGCTTCAGTCCCGACACGCCGAACGATTGCCGTGTGCCGTCTGTCTGCTGAAATGTCAGGTATTTGTAATCGGTGGCTGATGCCTGAAAGACCGTTGCCACAGAAAGGAATAAGAAGAGTAGTAATTTTCTCATTGTTTTTTGTTTAAATAGATTTCGCTGCAAATATAAATAAAAAATCCCGATTTGTGACACAAGAGGACGAAGATTTTTACTTTTTAACAACATCACGCATCCACTTTCCACGCCACAGACGCGTCAGGAACAAAGCACCACGGAACGTCAGTTCGATGGCCATTGCCGTCCAAACGCCCGTCAAACCATAGTCGCGAGCCAGCAAAGCGGCCAACGTCAGACGCACACACCACATTGACACCAGGTTGAGCGTGGCTGGGCGCAACGTGTCGCCTGCGCCTACAAAGACGCTATAGCTCACGATGGAGGCTGCAAACATAGGCTCAGCAAAAGCCTCTATGCGCAGACAATGAACGCCCAAGTCGCGAATCTCGGCCACAGGTGTGAGCACACCCATCATCTCGGGGGCAAAGACGAACATCAGCACACCCATCAACGCCATGATGCACATACCCATTCCTACCGTCATGTGGGCAAACGAACGGCAAATGTCTCTGCGCCCGGCTCCCAGACTTTGACCCACCAATGTTGTTGCAGCATCGCCAATACCATACCCAGGCATGTAGCAAAGGCTCTCGGCGGTGATGGCAAAGGTGTTGGCAGCAATGGCGAAATTGCCCAACGGCGCCACAATCATCGTGCTGACAATCTGGGCACCGCTCATCAGCGTCGACTGCAAAGCCATCGGTGAAGCTATCTTCAACGCATTCTTCACATAATCAGGCACCCAGCGGAAAGGTTCGTTGTCGCGCAAAAGCGACAGCATCTCGCTTCGAACAATTGCGAAATAGCCCTCCAGACACGCTGCAACGAAGATGGCCAGCGCCGAACCGATGGCCGCTCCCATCACGCCAAGATGCATGACAAAGATGAAAAGATAGTTGAACACCACGTCCAGCAAGCACATTGTCACGCTGATGATGCTCGGAATGCGCATGTTGCCCGAGCACTTCAGCATAGCTCCCGACAGGCTTTTGAACATGAAGAAAGGCGTTGAGAGCACAAAAATCAGGAAATAGAGGCTCGCATCGTGGGCAATATCGGCGCCTCCGCCCAGCCAATAAGGCAACGGGCGATAAATCAACAGGCAGACTATGACGATGAACACGCTTAGGAAAGAGGTGCAAACCAATCCGTGACGAAACACCTGACGGGCACGCTGAAAGTCGTTGGCACCGACAAAGTGGGCCACTTGAACGGAAAAACCCATCGAAGCTGCCGACGTGAGACTGCCGAAAAGCCACGTTGTTGACTCCACCAAACCGATGGCTGCAGATGCCTCAGCACCCAAATGGCCAACCATCGAAGCGTCGATGAAGAACATCAGCACACTCGTGATTTGCGCCAAAATGGAGGGAATACTCAAACTGACAATCAGATTGAGCTTGTCGTTCGTCCCCATCGGTTTTCCTTCACGAATGGCCGCCAGCAGTATGTCGCTTTTCCTGTTGCCCATATCGAGGCTGTCGAGTATGTTGAGTTAATGAATAGAATCGTATTAATAATGAAAAAAGAGAAATCTAGGGAGAAAAAAGGCTTTCTGCCACACCATGCGAAGCAGAAAGCCTTTTCTGTATCAAGACTTCCGAAGCCGTGCTCACCAGTTGGCAGCCTTCACCATGAAGGGAGGCTGAGAGGCACCAGCACGATGATAGGAAACGAGTGTGACGTCGAAGACCAGCGTAGAATAGGCCGGCACAATGACCGAACCCGTGGTTTTGTCCTTGTTGTCCTTGGTGCCATAACCCAGATTGTAAGGGATATAAACCTTCCAATGGTCGCCGATTCGCATATTCTGCAAAGCCGTTGAGAAACCATCGACAACGTCCGAGACTGCAAACTGGGCAGCTGTAGCCGTTGACGGGTCGAACGTTCCTGCGAACGAACAGTTGAACACCCACCCTGACGAATAGTTAGTGGAGGGAATCAACCGACCTTCATACATGCAACGCACGCTGTCGGTATAGAGCGGACAACCTTCTCCCTGACCCTCGCTCAGCACCTGCACAATGATATAATTGTCGATTTCAGGATGAGACGTTTCGGGGAGCGACCACTTTCGGATGATTTTCCAACTGCTGTCGCCCGAAGCAATGCGCTGCTGGGTTTGGGCATAGAGGCTGCTGAAATACTGTTCGTTCACCTCCTGCCAGTTGGCAAACTCCTCAACGGTGTCGTCTTGTTCGCTGCAGGCAGTCAAGCAGAATGGCAAAAGACAAACGACAACAAAGGCTACGGGTAGGCGCTTCAGCGGGAATGCCAAGGTCATCATTTGCAACCATTTTCTCAGCGTCACACTTCTTTTCATGTTCGGATATTATTTAAGTGTTTTCAGCAACGAAGCGATGCTCACTTTGTCTTCAATGATGCCTGCGAGGTCGCTGATCTTCACGCGCTCCTGCAGCATCGTGTCGCGGAAACGCAAGGTCACGCAATCGTCCTTGAGCGAGTCGTGGTCAACTGTGACGCAGTAAGGCGTTCCGATAGCATCCTGGCGACGATAGCGCTTGCCAATGGAGTCTTTCTCGTCGTATTGGCAATTGAAGTGGAAGCGCAGGTCGTTGATGATCTCGCGAGCCTTTTCGGGCAGTCCGTCTTTCTTCACCAAAGGCATCACAGCCAACTTCACAGGAGCCAGAGCGGCCGGCAGACGCAGCACTGTGCGCGTCTCGCCATTCTCGAGTTTCTCCTCGCAGAAAGAGTGGCACATGATGCTGAGGAACATGCGGTCGACACCGATAGACGTCTCGATGACGAACGGCGTGTAGCTCTCGTTGGTCTGCGGGTCAAAGTATTTGATGCTCTTGCCAGAGTATTTCTCATGCTGAGAGAGGTCGAA
>ODAI010861625.1_pt1 | contig 28940 bp, 22 predicted proteins | sample 1539321 | NCBI WGS metagenome assembly ODAI01 (sample SAMN02144231, study PRJEB22623) | gut metagenome | biome: sheep rumen | host: Ovis aries | place: New Zealand
AAACCAACTCGTTCAGGATAGCATTGCCTACGAAACCCGTTGCACCGATTAAAACTACATTCTTTGCCATAATTCTTCTTGTTTTTATTGTTAATACTTTTGTTTCGACGGTGCAAAGGTACTAACTTTCGGTAACCGTTACAAGAAGGCACCAAAAAGTGGCTTACTTACTTTTTTGTTAGCAATGCTGAAATACAGGAACTTATCGAAAACATAAAAAATGTTAACATTGTAAAGTGCTACATATTTGCAAGTTATCCCTTTGGAAATTTGCTAACTTTCAGAAAGTTTTGTATCTTTGCACTCGGAATTTAATATAGTCAAACATATGCGTAAGATAAATCGAACGATAGATGAGAAGTACAAAGCGTGCCCCATACGCAACGTAATAGAAAAGTTCGGCGACAAGTGGTCTTTGTTGGTGCTATATCACCTCAACGAGCGAGGCACCATGCGCTTCAACGATCTGGGGCGTGACATGTCTGACTGTTCGCAGAAAATGTTGTCACAAACTCTGAAGCGTCTGGAGCAAATAGGTCTTGTAGCTCGTCAAGTCTATCCAGAGGTTCCTCCACGGGTTGAATACTCCATCACTGAATTGGGCAAAAGTCTCATGCCCCATGTCATAGGTTTGATGGAATGGGCTACTCAAAATTTTGAGAATATTGTTAGAAATGAGGGTGATCTATAAGGACGAGGTTTTTATCATTTCTTGATGCTTTCGACTGCAAAGGTACTACAAGTCGAAGACAATAAAAAAGAGAAATTGGTTTTTCTTTTGCTTTGTCCTCGCTTAATCGTACCTTTAAATAAGGTACTTTCGTTCGGAAATAAAAATAAAAGTATACTTTCATTTTGTATTTCCCTCGCTTAATCGTACCTTTGCATAAATTTTATTGAGTGAGAATTAAACTGGAGAAGAATATGAAACTGAAAATTGCCGTCCTACCCGGTGACGGTATAGGACCGGAGATTATGAAACAGGGTGTTGCCGTGCTGGATGCTATCGCTGAGAAGTGCGGCCACGAGTTTACGTACAAAGAGGCGCTTTGCGGTGCCCATGCCATTGATGCTGTAGGCGATCCGTACCCGGAGGAGACGCATAAGATTTGCATGGAGGCTGACGCGGTGCTCTTCGCTGCTGTCGGTGACCTGCGCTTCGACAACAACCCTACGGCAAAGGTGCGCCCCGAACAGGGTCTGCTTGCCATGCGCAAGAAGTTGGGACTCTTTGCCAACGTGCGCCCCGTTGCGACCTTCGACTGCCTGCTGCACAAGAGTCCGCTGAAGGACGAGCTGCTGCGTGGTGCCGACTTTGTGGTAATCCGCGAACTGACGGGCGGCATGTACTTCGGAGAGAAGTACCAGGACAACGACAAAGCCTACGATACCGACATCTATACCCGTCCGGAGATTGAGCGTATCTTGAAGGTGGCGTTCGAGTTTGCCATGAAGCGCAACAAGCACCTCACCGTGGTAGACAAGGCCAACGTGCTGGCATCCAGCCGCTTGTGGCGACAGATCAGTAAGGAGATGGAGCCGCAGTACCCGGAGGTGAACGTTGACTATATGTTCATCGACAACGCTTCCATGCGCGTGCTCACGGAGCCTACATTCTTCGACGTCATCGTCACGGAGAACACCTTCGGCGACATCCTCACTGACGAGACGTCATGCATCACCGGTTCGATGGGGTTGCAACCCTCGTCGTCGCTGGGTGAGCACACTCCGCTCTTCGAACCCGTCCACGGCTCATGGCCGCAGGCTGCCGGACAGAACCTTGCCAACCCGCTGGCGCAGATCCTCTCTGCTGCCATGTTGCTGGAACATTTCGGACTGAAAGCAGAAGGTGCCCTCATCCGCGAGGCCGTCAACGCTTCGCTTGATGCCAACGTCCGTACACCTGAGATTCAGGTAGAGGGTGGCGAGAAGTATGGCACAACGGAGGTCGGTGCATGGATAGTCGACTACATCAAGAAAAATGAAAGATTAAAATTAAAAGATTGAACAAAACCGATCTCTATCCTTTGCTGAAGATTGCAGCCATGCTGTCGGCAGGCATGGCGGCAACCCTATATACAGACGGTTGGTGCACGCCGACCGTCTGTTTTGCGTCATGCCTGGCGACATTGCTTCTTGCCCTTGCCAGCCATCGCCATGAATGGTTGCAGAGCATACTGCTGTTGCTGACCTGCTTCTTGCTGGGTACCTTCCTGATGAGCCGTGCTGAACAACGGCTGCAGGTGTCCCTGCCTGCTTCCCCCGTGGAATACCGTGCCGTTGTCAGTAGCGAACCAGTACGTCGTGGCAAGGTGGTGCAGTGCGACCTGCTGATGGTTGGCAATGACGATCCCGTGAAGGTGAGGGCTTCCATCCTGTGCGATACTATTGCGAAAAGATTTGAAAGGCTTCATGTGGGAAGCGGCATCGAAGCCTATTCGCAGCTGATGCCGATAGGGCAGGGGGGCGCCAGTCTTCAGGGGTATCGTCGCTGGTTGCACAGCCAGGGCTATCAGGCACAGACGTTTATCTTCTATTCCGACTGGCATGAGGCTTCCGTAGCCCTGACATCGCTGTCGATGGTGCAGCGCTCCCGGCTGACATTGTTGCAACTCAGAAACCGGTTGTTAGAACGGCTCTCTTCCGGTGATAGCGAAGACAACGGCTTGGCTGTTGTCGAGGCGATGTTCTTGGGTGATAAGTCGCAACTATCCAAGGACTTGAAGGACGACTATTCAATCGCTGGTTCATCCCATGTACTCGCTATCTCCGGTCTCCATCTCAGCATCCTCTACGGCTTCCTCCTGTTCTTCTTCCGCCGTTGGCGGCGTAGCGTGTCGTTCCTCTCGTTGGCGATATTGGTTGTTTGGGCGTATGTCTTGTTGGTGGGTATGCCAGCCTCTGCCGTCCGTGCCGCCATCATGCTGACGATTTGTACGATGGTGTTGATGTTGCACCGTCGTGCCGTCTCGCTCAACACCCTGTCCTTTGCCGCCATCCTGATGTTGATGGTTAACCCGCTGAATTTATTTGACGTTGGGTTCCAGTTGTCCTTTGCCGCTGTCTTTGCCATCCTGCTGTGGATGCCCCTGGCGGAACCGCTTTTCAGATGGCGCACGACGGCATGGTGGGCTTCGTCGTTGCGGGCTGTATGCGGACTCCTTGCCGTTTCGCTGGCAGCACAGCTGGGCACGGCTCCGCTCGTTGCCTACTACTTCGGACGATTCTCTTGCTATTTCCTGCTCACCAATCTGATAGCCATTCCCTTTGCCTACCTGCTATTGCTCATGATGGTGCTCACCCTTCTCGCCCTCCCTATTCCGGCACTACTGTCTGTTTTCCTCTCCGTGACAGCCTACCTTGCCAACTTGCTGAACACGGCGATGCATGCCGTAGCTCATTTGCCGGGTGCCAGCATTGACCATCTGCATCCTTCCGCCGTACAGGTGCTGCTGATTTATGTCCTCCTGCTGACCTTTTATTTCATTTGCAAGATAGTCATTCGTAGAATGAAGGTCTCGTAAAATAGTGCCTTCAATGTTTGGCTGTTATTGATATTCGTTGTATTTTTGCATGTTACAACATCAACGAACCGCAAAGTAAAGATGAAGAAAAGCACATTTTTCCTGACTATATTGTGCCTGCACGTGTGTATCCTTGCACGGGCGCAGCGCATATCGTTCAAAGACTATACGTATCACTTGATAGGCAGAGTGATGGTGAATGGCAGCGTCGAGGCTAATGCCATGATTGATACTGGAGCTTCTGTCAGCATTATCGACAGCACGTTTCTCGCGGATTCGGGTCTTCATTTGAATCTTCGTAAGTTCAAGAAAGCTCCCAAGTTACGTTTCCCTGCCTTGCGTAAGAAGCTCAGATGTAGCTATGAATTGATGGACACGCTTGACATCAACGGACTTCGCAGTACCAATCGAGTGGTTGTGGCTGACTTGAAGCACTTCTTCCGGAAGTCGTCTATCCCTTCTGTCGATATCCTGATGGGTTCCAATTTCATGGCAAGAGACGGTAGCCGCATGCTGACCTTGAACATACGGAAGGGATATGTGGAATTTGGGCGGCGTACCATCAATGAAAAGAAATATGCCAAGGGCATATTGACCGTCGATGAAGATGGCTTTGTCGGGACGAATGCTCCTTTGAGGGTGCTGTCTTCTGACAAGATAACTGCTCAGTTCAGCGGAATCTTCTTCATTGATACCGGCAATCCGAATTACTTCTCGTTGTTTTATCAAAACGAGCATGTGCGGAATGTGTTGAAGACATCCGGCATAAAACCCTATGAGCTCACGGTAAGGGGAAAGGAGCTGAAGTGTGTCGAGGCTGTTTCTGCGGAGATGCTCGGTGTGGAAGTAGCTCAACACAAGTATGGTGCTCAGGGAAAGTCAACGAAAAACTTCCTGATTTCCGTAAAGCCCAATGGCAAAACTCGCCATGACTATGCCGGCACGATCGGTTGCAACTTCTTGCGTGAGGTAGAACTGATTCTTGACTACGACAACAATTTGCTGTACGTCAGATAATGTTTCTTGTTGGGTGACGCTGATACGATACAGTCACCATACGGAAAAAGACTTGCATCCCGTATTGGCATGCAAGTCTTTTCTATAAGTAGGTATTGTTGTTTCCGTTCTGATTATGCGTTCATGGCTGCTACACCAGGCAGTTCCTTGCCCTCGATGGCTTCGAGCAGTGCACCGCCACCAGTAGAAATGTAGCTGACCTGGTCGGCAAGTCCGAACTTGTTGACGCAAGCTACAGAGTCGCCGCCGCCGATGAGTGAGAAAGCGCCTTCGGCTGTAGCCTTGGCAATGGCGTCGCCGATGGCACGGCTACCGGCAGTGAAGTCGTCACACTCGAAGACTCCGGCAGGACCGTTCCACAGAATGGTCTTTGCACCGTCGATGGCAGCAGCGAACGCCTTCTGGCTGTCGGGACCTGCATCGACACCTTCGTAGCCGGCAGGAACCTTGTCGGACGGACAGGTGATGATGTCAGAGCCAGCCTTCACGGTCATGGTACCGAAGTCGAGACCGTTGGTAGCGGTGCAGTCGGTAGCCAGGACGAGCTCAACGCCGTTCTTCTTGGCCAGTTCTTCAACGCCGAGGGCTACGTCGAGCTTGTCCAGCTCAACAATAGATTCGCCGATCTCGCCGCCGTGGGCCTTGGCAAAGGTGTAGGTCATGCCACCGCAGAGGATGAGTTTGTCTACCTTGCCCAGCAGGTTCTCGATGATGCCAATCTTGGAAGACACCTTTGAGCCACCCATGATGGCTACGAACGGACGCTTGATGTTGCCCAGGACGGCATCAACGGCGTTCACCTCCTTCTCCATGAGCAGGCCGAGCATGCGGTTGTCTGCACTGAAGAACTCGTCGATGACGGCAGTGGAAGCGTGCTTGCGGTGAGCGGTGCCGAAAGCATCCATCACGTAGCAGTCAGCGTAAGATGCCAAGGTCTTGGCAAACTCCTTCTGGCTTGCCTTCATTGCCTTCTTCGCCTCGTCGTATTCGGGAGTACCCTTTTCAACACCAACGGGCTTGCCTTCCTCTTCGGGATAGAAGCGGAGGTTCTCCAGCAGCAGCACCTCGCCTGGCTTCAGGGCATCGGCCTGAGCCTTAGCCTTAGCACAGTCGGGAGCAAACTGAACGGGTACGCCCAGGGCTGCACTTACCGCATCGGTAATCTGTCCGAGGGAGAGCTTCGGGTTGACCTTACCTTTGGGTTTGCCCATGTGACTCATGATGATGAGTGCTCCACCTTCATCGAGAATCTTCTTCAGGGTGGGAACGGCACCGCGGATGCGAGTGTCGTCAGTAATCTTTCCGTTTTCGTCGAGTGGCACGTTGAAGTCTACGCGCACGATTGCCTTCTTGCCGGCAAAGTTGAAATCATTGATTTTCATTGTCTCTATACTTTAAATTGATAAGTCTTTACCTTAATTCACTTGAATACCAGTTATAAAACTTCCTGAAAAGTGATTGCAAAAATACAATAATAAGTTGATATACTGAAAGGAATGGGAGAGTTTTATGCAATTTTTTGCCTTAAGGTGAGTGATTGCAAGGTGTGCTTTGCACTTTGAAGCCCACACCATGTCTATAGAATAGGGTAGAGGGGTAAAGAAAAAGGAGACCTTCGAGGTCTCCTTTGTACGCCTGCAGGGGTTCGAACCCTGGACCCTCTGATTAAGAGTCAGATGCTCTACCAACTGAGCTACAAGCGCATCCTTTTTGTTTTGCGGTTGCAAAGGTACGTACTTTATTTTGTTCCACCAAACTTTTTCTGCACTTTTTTTATTCTTGACGCATAAAAGCACGAAAAAGGGGAGCTAAAGAGCCGAAAAAGAGGAGCATCAGCTCCTCTTTTCCGCTTACTTTCTGCTGAAAGGCAGTGTTTTTTTATCGGATTTGCACACCCGTTGTGGTGTACGACTTGCCGTCTTTCTCGATGATGATTCTTCCGTCCTTGACATATTTTGCTATGCGGTTGTTGGCAGAGTTTGTCGTGACGGAGTTGATGGCAGTTGTGCTATGCGTGATTTTATTGCCCTTTTCATCGTAGCAGCTTGCATTGAGCTGTGTTGCCAGTGCCTGGTTCAACTTGTTGATGTCGACGGCAGGAACGGCCTCGTTCCATACGACAATCTTGCCGGCACCTGAATACTTCTCGCAGATGGCAGGCACGTCCTCAGCTTTGTCGTGGTTGTTGACATAGTATTCAGCCCATGTCTGAGTGGGAACCCATGTTCCTTTGACGTATGTGGAAGCAGGGAATTCTGCATCAGTCTTGGTGATGTTTTTCTCTGTTATACCTGCATGGCCAGTGATGCGGCGTAAGCAGTTGTCGTAGATGATGCCATAACCAGTTTCCTTGTTGATATTCAAGAGGCCTTGGTCAGGCAAGATAGGTGCTTTTGAGTTTTTAAAATAGCAAGCATCGGCATAGCCGATTGCCTCTGTAGACTTATACAGGTGCCATCCATCCTGGCAGTTTAATATGTAGTTGTTCATGTAGTGCAGGTGACCGTAGCGCTGCATCGGCAAGCGGGAGCCTTCGATATCTTTGAAATAGTTGTGGTGGAACGACGTCGTGCGGTCGAAGTTCTCTTTGTCCTTTGCTCCGAAAAGACAAGCCTTGTCGTGGTCGTGGAAGTAGTTGTAGGAAATCGTCATCCACTTGACATTGTTTTTGTAGTCAAGCAATCCGTCATAGCGGTCTTTGTTGGCAGCATTGCCCGTAAAGAACTCGCAATGATCTATCCAGATATGACCGCCCCATCCGGTATCGGCATTGGGCCTGTCGGCCTGAATACCAATGCAGTCGGGGTCGCCGACTTCCACCTGTGCACCGTCACGCCATGCCACCACCTTCATCTCCTTGCTGCCCTTCATGACTGGCACACCAACCAATGTGAAGCGGCAGTTGCGGATGATGACGTTTGATGCACATTGCATGACGAACGTGATGCGGGAGAAAAGCGGTGCTTCGCCTCTTTCGTTGGCGATGCCGATGAGTGTCTTGTTCGGTGCTATCATGATGCGTTCACCGTAGGTGGCTTCTACACCCTGTGAACCATCTTGCTTCTCGCATAGGACACCAGTGTCTATACTCTCAACATAGCATTTGACGGACGGTGCTATGTCGCGGTCGACGAGCACGATGTAGGGTTTGCTCGATTGCAGGTAGGCTTGCAGCTGGGTGAAGGTCTCTGCCTTGACCACCTCGCCGCCGGCACCACCGGTGGTGCCACCTGCAAGATAATGGTTAGTACCTTTCTCTCCGGCGTATGCGGCAAAGCCGTCGATGCCGAAGTTGCGCCCGTCAACGACCTGTGCCGTTGCGGTGAGAGCCATGACGAACATGGCTGTAAGAGTAAACAGTTTCTTCATTTTTAGTTATGATGCTAAGTATCTTGTTTTCCTTTTTCGCCTGCAAAGGTACACTTTTGTGGTAGATATACCATCGTTGTATTCTTAAAAATGCTGAAAACGTTTGCAAGTATGGAGGTTGAAAATTGAAAATTGGAAAATTGAAAGATTGAAAAATAGGAGATTGGGGATTGAAGATTGAAAATTGCAAATTGGGAGATTGGGGAATAAAAAGAAGGCGAAACCGCTATGGGTTCCGCCTTGTTATGGGGTATTTTGCAAAGACTACTCTATGCGCATACCTGCAACATTAAACTTCTTGCCGTTGCGTTCGATGACGATGGTGCCATTTTTGGTGTACTTGAATACCTTATTGGTGTTGACGGCAGGTAGGAAGTTCACCTGTGAGATGCCCGTATCAATGTTTGTCGGCTCAAAGACGATGGCGTAAAGGAATGTGTTTGAAGTGCCTTTGTTGCCTTTGTACAGCTTATATGAAGCACCGGCAGTTCCTGGGAAGGTTGCAATGTAGGCGTCGCCGCTCTTTGTCAGGTTGACAACTTCACCGTCGTTCATCATGATTTTGGGTGAACTGTTGGTAGATCCGAATACAACAGTGATGTTACAATCGGAGGTAGGAGTGATGTAGCCTTCGGTTGAGGATTCCATTTTTACGCACTCGCCAAACTCAGCACCGCCGTATGTGATGATACCCTTTTCGGTTGAGCTGCTCATGCTTTGTTTGTCGAAGAGTGCAGAAGCATCGCCATTGTCGCAAACGGCTTCTTTCTGCTCGAAATAGACAACGGTCAATCCGTCGAGCTCAGGTCCTACTGGAGTTACGGGTTCGGGTTTCACCTCTTCCTTAGTCTTGTCGATGACGATGGTGTACTTCATGACGGCATCGTCGTTGGTAATGGTGAATGTTGCGGTGACGGTAGCACCGGCAGCCGGTGCAGCGATGGTGTAGTTGTTACCGCCAGCACTTGTCGCACCATCTGCGACAATGGATGACGCTGCATCAGAGGGAGTGACCACAATGTTGAATGAGGTCTTTGTGTCAGATGAAGCAATGCTCTTCGTGTAGGTAAGGTTGCTGAAGCTGATAGCCGCTCCGTCGAAGGTGAAGGTTGCCGAAGCATCAGCCGGTTCCTTGGCGTCGCCGAGGAATCCTTTGAATTGTGCAGCCGTCTGATATGCCTTGAGAGCGTTCTCCAATGCGGTGTTGATTTCGTAGCTCTTGTCGTCGGCATCGGTGAAGGTGAACTTGAAGTCGCCACCCTGACAACGTCCGGCACCCCATGTACGGTTGGTGACGATGGCAGGTACGTCAGCAGCTGCATCGGCATTGTACTTGTACATGAGTGAGGAGTTGGTGTCGAAGTTGTTGTACTTGTTGCCGCCAGAAAGTGAGGTAACGGTTGACGGCACCTCCTTAGAAGCATCATCCACTTCATAGCAGTCGAAATTTTTGTTGTCGGATGCGGGATACGGTTTGTAATTCACCGTTCCTGTCATGACGTTGCCATACGACTTGATCATACCGCCGCTTTCTCCAGAGAATGTCGGGGCATCTTTGAGGTCTGCGCCGTACTTGGTGTCGGCACCCTGAAGGGAGATCATCATGGGCTTGGAACAGTTGCGGAAGTAGTTGCGATCCATAAAGACGGAAGCACCGGTGCATGCTCCGGAGCCATACTTGGCAATGCCGTCATAGTAGTTGTTGTACATGTGTACCGACATGGTGCGGATACGTGCATGGCGGGAGTCGCTGTGGTCGAACCAGTTGTGGTGGTAGGTGATGTAGTTGGGACCGCTCTCGCTCTTCATACCGCACATGGTTGACTTGCCGGTATCCCAGAAGTGGCAGTTGTCAATGGTGACATACTTCGAGTCGGACTTCACGTCGATGGCACCGTCTCCCTTCTTCTGGTCGCCACCCTTGTTGGGGCCGTAGAAGACATCGACATGGTGAATCCACACGTTGGAGTTGTCGGTGTCGAGAGAGAGGCCGTCGTCGATGCCGGTCTTCACGCCGATGTTGCGAATCTCAAGGCTCTTGGTGTTGCGCACGAGGAATCCGAATCCGTAGATGACGGCATCGTTGCCGACACCTTCAATGGTGATGTTGAGTTCAGAGTCGGCAGCACGTCCCTTGATTTGCAGACCTTCCGACTTGCTTCCCAGGGCATCCATGTCTGCGGCATTGATGGTACCGATGATGCGGAAGGCGATAGGTGTCTTGTCCAGTCCTTTTTCGTAGGCAGCTATAATCCCCTGGAAGCCTGTGCAGGTGGTCTTGCCGCCCTTTTCGCTGGTGACGACGTCGGTGGAGATGCTCTTTGCCGACTTTGCCGTGACGTAGAACACCTTGGCTCCTGCCTTCAGTGTTCCGTCGTTATTGTAAGCTCCCACGCCGCTTGTCCATGTCTTGTGGGCAAAGCCGTCGCGGTTGAAGTTTCTTACTTCGAGATTGCCGGAAACCACTTTGTCGGCATCGACCTCGGTTTCACCGACAACGGGGACGACTTTCAGCATGTAGTTGCCGGCGGGAAGGCCGAGAGCTTCCACACGTCCGTAGGTACCGTAGGAGCGCAAGAGCTGTCCGTCGAGTTTCGTCCACGAACCGCCTCCGTTGCCAGAGACGTATCCGTTGTAGGTGTCGTAACTGCTGCTGAGACCTGTAAATTCCATCCAGCAACTTTCATACCAGCCACCTTGAGCCTTCTGTGTCAGGGCTGCTGAAGCCGTCAGTGCCATGGTCAGCAAGGCGGCAAGAGTAAATAGTTTTTTCATGTTAGTATTATTGATAATAAATTATTTTGTTTTTCAATCTGTCTTTCATTTTGCAAAGGTACACTTTTGCATGGGATTACAATGCTTTTGATGCAAGAAATTGGTGTAAACGTTTGCAATCGGACGCCATTCGTGCGCTGTGGTTGTCCTTATATCCTTCCTGTTATATGCAAAGCATGCGGAACTGACGAGGTTGAACTTGATGTAAGCGGATTCCAACCAGCCGTTGGCTTCAGTAATGGTGACTCCATTGTTGCTGATTGTACCTGCCTGTGCCATTGCCGTCAGCGACATGACGAGCATGGCCACTAAAGATAGAATCTTTTTCATTGTTTGGTTTTTGTTATGATTTGTATTATTTTGTTTTTGTATTCCTTGTTCTTCTCTTGTTTCTAAGTGCGGTGCAAAGGTATGCCTTTACCTTGGATAATTGATAAAATAACCCTTAAAAATGCTGAAAACGTTTACGGAAATGGTTAAAAAGGAAGAAGAAGGGGACACCTTATTATATATAGAGGGAGGTAGAGGGAGATAGGAGGAGGTAGAGGGAGATTGGAGGAGGTAGAGGGAGATAGGAGGAGATAGAGGGAGATAGGAGGAGATAGGAGGAGATAGAAGTCGTTAGTTTCGTATGCAGAGTATGTTGTTGATAAAACTATCGACTTCTATCTCCATGAGCGAAGCGATAGCTCCCTTTGACTCCTTAAGCGAAGCGATAACTCCTTTTAACTTCTTCTTCATTCATATATTTATATGCGACGAATCCCTGTCGCTGAGAACAGCGGCAGGGATTCGAGTTATGATGGAATGAGGAAGTATGCTTTACTTCTCACCTTCCATGTCGGCCTTCAGCTTAGCCAGTACGTCGAGGTCGCCGAGGGTGGTGCTTGCTGCTACGTTGTTGATAGCAGGAGCTGCCTCCTTCTTCTGTGACTTCTTCTTGGCTGCTGGCTTCGGATCGTCCTTCACATCCTCGAAGGTACGAGAGTGGGAGAGGATGATGCGCTTGGTTTCCTTGACAAACTCGATGACCATGAACGGCAGTTCTTCGCCCTTCTGAGCCTGAGTGCCGTCTTCCTTGACGAGGTGCTTGGGAGTAGCGAAGCCTTCGCCGCCTTCGTTCAGTGCGATGACGGCACCCTTGTCCATTGACTCGGTAATCTTACCGGTGTGAACGGAGCCGGGAGTGTAGAGCGTCTCGTAGGTATCCCATGGGTTGTCCTCCAGCTGCTTGTGGCCGAGAGAGAGGCGACGGTTCTCCTTGTCGATTTCGAGAACGATGACGTCCATGTCGGCACCCTGCTGGGTGAACTCAGAAGGATGCTTCACCTTCTTCGTCCATGAGAGGTCGGAGATGTGGATGAGTCCGTCTACACCTTCCTCCAATTCTACGAAGATACCGAAGTTGGTGAAGTTGCGAACCTTTGCGGTGTGCTTGCTTCCGACAGGATACTTCACCTCGATGGTCTCCCACGGGTCTTCCTTCAGCTGCTTGATGCCGAGAGACATCTTGCGCTCGTCGCGGTCGAGGGTGAGGATAACGGCTTCAACCTCGTCGCCAACGTGCATGAAGTCCTGAGCAGAGCGCAGGTGCTGGCTCCAAGACATCTCGCTGACGTGGATGAGTCCTTCAACACCCGGAGCAATCTCGACGAAGGCTCCATAGTCAGCCATAACGACAACCTTGCCCTTCACGTGGTCGCCCACCTTCAGGTTCTGGTCGAGTGCATCCCATGGGTGCGGAGTGAGCTGCTTCAAGCCGAGTGCAATGCGCTTCTTCTCGTCATCGAAGTCGAGGATAACGACATTGATCTTCTGGTCGAGCGTAACCACCTCGTGCGGGTCGCTGACGCGTCCCCAAGAGAGGTCTGTGATGTGGATGAGTCCGTCAACACCGCCCAGGTCGACGAATACGCCGTAAGAAGTGATGTTCTTGACGGTTCCTTCGAGAATCTGACCCTTTTCGAGCTTGCTGATGATTTCTTTCTTCTGTGCTTCCAACTCAGCCTCGATGAGCGCCTTGTGGGAAACGACAACGTTGCGGAATTCCTGGTTGATCTTGACAACCTTGAACTCCATCGTCTTGCCTACGAATACGTCGTAGTCGCGTATAGGATGAACGTCAATCTGGCTACCCGGCAGGAAGGCTTCGATACCGAAGACGTCGACAATCATACCGCCCTTGGTGCGGCACTTGATGAAGCCCTGGATAATCTCGTCGTTGTCCAGAGCCTGGTTGACGCGCTCCCAGCTCTTGCTCAGACGAGCCTTCTTGTGGCTGAGTACCAGCTGACCTTTCTTGTCTTCCTGGTTCTCTACATACACCTCTACGGTGTCGCCTACCTTCAGATCCGGATTGTAACGGAACTCAGAAGCAGGAATGATACCATCGCTCTTGTAACCGATGTTGACAACAACTTCCTTCTTGTCAACGCTGATTACCTTACCTTCAACAACCTGATGGTCAGCTACTTTGTTGAGGGTTTCGTCGTAGGCTTTTTCAAGGTCTTCCTTGCTCGTTCCTACTGTTGTGCCGTTCTCGAACTCTTCCCAGTTGAAGTCGTCCAGCGGCTGTACGTTTTTAAAGTTAGACATAAAAATGAATTAATTAAAAAATTGAACTTAATAAAGTTAGACTTTATGTTGCACCTGGGCTCTCTTTTTGCCCAAAGCGGGTGCAAAGGTACATAATCTTTCTCATACGCGCGCGTATATATGGGCGGACATATAGAAGAATTATAAAAGTTTAACGGTTGATTGGCGCTGCGCTGCGCTTCGCTAAATGATAAATGACAAATGATAAATGATAAATGGGAGTTCGGCATGCTTTTTGTTGGAGGTTTGTTGAAAGAGGACTTTAAGAACGGGAGTTGCGACAGAGTCGCAACAAGCAGGACGGAGGGAGAACTTTAAAAAACAGGAGGGAGGACATTAAAAAACAAATAAAAAACAAATTAATAACAGGAGGAAATGATATGGCATTTGTTGATTATTACAAGATTTTAGGTGTTGACAAGAACATCGCTCAGAAGGATGTTCGCGCGGCATATAAGAAGCGTGCAAAGCAGTTTCACCCTGACTTGCACCCCGACGACCCGAAGGCGAAAGCGAAGTTTCAGGCGTTGAACGAGGCTTATGATGTCATCAGCGACCCGGAGAAGCGCAAGAAGTACGACCAGTATGGTGAGAACTGGAAACAGGCAGAGGATTTCGGCGGCAGTGGCGGCGGCTTCGGAGGCTTCAGCGGCAATCCGTTTGAGGGCTTCGACTTCAGTAGTTTTTCTGGTGGCGGCGGCTTCAGCTCGTTCTTCCAGGACCTCTTTGGCGGCGGTGCTGCCAGAGGAAGGGGCCGTTCGGCGCGGACGGGTAGCGGTGAGATGAATGCTACGGTGAACATCGACCTCTATACCGCCTTGTTGGGCGGCGAGGTGGTGATAGCGCTGAGTTCGGGCAAACGGCTGAAACTGAAGGTGAAGCCCGAAACGCAACCGGGCACGAAGGTGCGCGTGCGCGGCAAGGGCTACGACCGAGGTGACGGTACGTTTGGCGACCTGATACTGACCTATCAGGTGACGTTGCCTACTCATCTGACAGAACGTCAGAAGGCGTTGTTGCGTGAAATGAGAGGATAGGAGAGAGCGGTCAGGTCATTTGATGGTCATCGCCTTTACCTTGCCGTCGGCGGTGACGGTAGCCTTGACGTGGTGGCTGGTTTCTGTCTTCTGGTCGCCATGTTCCACCACCTTTCTTGCCGGCAGGGTGATTTCGTATTCGCTTTTTCCTTCAACGGTTTTCTTCTCGATGGCAGACACCGTACCCAGATGGAAGTTCAGGTTGGTGACTCCCTCGCCATAGAGTCCGTTCATGTAGCTGACGACATCGTCGGGCGTGGCATTGTAGGTGTTGCCGAAGTGGGTCATGTGGCTGGTTGTGTTGGCACGCACATGGGATGCGTTGTGAGCGTTGATGGCTTGGAAGAGTCTTCTTACTGCCATGAACGCTTTTTGTTTCTCGGCAGCCGTGGGGGGGGCGGCTTCTTTTTCTGCATTCTCCGCTTTCTCGTCTGTGGCAGGGGCCGGCTTTTCTTCGGCATTGGCTGTTGACGGGTCGGCAGATGGTTCCTCGGTGGTTTCCTCTGCAGGCGTTTCGGCGGCCTCTTCTGTGGTTTCGGCTACGACGGTGGGGCTTTCCTCAGCTTGCTGTTCTTCTACGGTGTCAACGCGCTCGGTGTCGGCTTTCGCCTCGGCTTCTCGCTTGTCCACGGCGTCTTTGTAGAAGTAGAGCACGGTGGCACAGATGATGGCTGCTATGAGGAAAGAGACAATGAGGGTGCCGTGTCCCTTGCCCGGAGCGGGCTGCTGGGGAGAGGGGGAGGAAGGTTGCGACGGAGTCGCAACATACGGGACGGAGGACGACGGGGCGGATGATGACGCTGCGGGTGCATCGTCGGCGATGGGCTCTGCCATGACGATGTCTTCGTCGGCAACGGGGGCGTTGTCGGTGATGGGGCCTTCGTCGGTGGAGGGTGATGGTATGTGGTTGGCTATCTCTACTCCGCAATGGGGGCAGACAGGGGCTTTGTCACTCACTTGGTGACCGCATTCTGGACATGTAATCAACATAGTTGCTTGGGGTATTATGGGTTAAATGGGCGATATGGGGGTAATGGGGAATATGGGGGATTATGGGCAATATGGGGGTAATGGGAAGATTCTTCATTCTTCATTCATCGGTGTACGAACCTGATTTCTCTCATGGTGTGCCTGCCCAGCAGACGGCTCTTGTCTACGTATCCGTTGACGCCTCTGATGTGTCCCTTGCCGGTGTATTGCCATGCGAAGATGTCGCGCCCGTCTATCAGTACGGGTTCCGGGTTGCTGTATTTGGCTATCATGAGCTTGTAGGCAGGGAACTTGCCGGCAAGGTATTGGTTGTAGAAGTTCTGACCTGAATAGAGCAGGGGCTTCTGCTTGTATTCTCTTTCTACGAGGGTGAGGAATTTCTGTAGGGAGTCGCAGAGGGCTGTGGCGCTGAGTCCTCCCGATGCTTCTACGTCTATCATGGGGATGATGTCCTGGTCTTGGGGACGGCACTGTGCGCGGAAGTTCCTGAGCTGAACGTCCTGCGGCACGCGTGGACGGTAGAAGTGGTAGGAGCCGACCTTCAGCCCTGCGCGTTTAGCCATTTCGATGTTCTGCAGGTATCGCTTGTCTATGTTGCTTGCTCCCTCGGTAGCCTTCAGGTAGACGTAGTACATCTTGTTGTTGGCGACTTCTCCGACGGCTTCCCAGAAGACGGTGCCCTGATAGTGGCTCATGTCGAGGCCGTGGATGTGGTTGCAGGTGTCCTCGCACTCGATGATGTATTGTGCGTGGGCGCTGGTCATTGAACATATTGCGATGATGGTTATGATGATTTTCTTGATGTTCATAATCGTTTCGGTTTTCGGAAAGCGAATGCAAAGGTACTTAAAAAAAGACGATTAGACGATTTTACAATTTGACAATTTGGATAGTTTAACTAATTTCCCCTCTATTCTTCTATCTCTGAGAGGCTGCGTGCCAGATTGGTGAAGAAGGAGCTGGTGGTCTCCATGGGTGCATAGCTGTAGTAGCGTATGCTTCGGCGTATGTTGCGGCGCAGTTTCTTGGAGTTGTTCTGTACGAATCCGCTGCGTGTCTGACGGAAGTACCATTCTTCGGCAGTGTCCTTGGCCAGGTTGCCTACGGCACGTATCGCCAGCTTTCGCGCGTTCTTTTCTTCTTTGAGTACGAAGGGCAGTTCGTTTTGCTCGAATCCGAAGACCGATATGAGGATGCTGCCTTGCAGCTGTGCCATGCGTGAGAGGTGGAGGCGGTCGAGCCAGTCGTCGAGTTTGATGAAGTCTACCTTGTCGCCTCGCTTTCGGAGATATTGCCCCAGGCGTATAATACCGTCGAGGCTGAGGCCGTAGTTCAGTATCTGGTTGACGTTGAAGATGATGATTTCCAGTAGGTCTACTGTCTCCATCGACGTCTCTTCGCTCTGCATCTCGCGCTTGATGATGCGTTTCAGCCGGTGGTTCAGCAGCCGGCTGCTCAGCCGTATGTCTTCGTCGCCGAAGGTCTTACGGTCATAGTTTCCGTCGGCGGTTTCCTGTTTCATGAGTGTTATGATGTCGTCGGGCAGGTTCAGCTGCTCGTCCCTGCCGTGTGTGGTGGTGCCGTGTTCGAATACGGGTACGAGGTTTTGGGCGACTATCATCTGGTAGAGCCGTCGCCACTTGAATGCCGACATGGGTTCGATGTCTTCTTTCGTGTCGAAGGCACCTGAGCGGAGTAGCCGGAATATGTTTCGTTCGATGATGTTCACGATGATATGATTTTCAATTCACAATTCACAATTCACGATTCACAACACCCCCTTTAGGGGGCTTGGGGGCTTTTCAATTTTTAGCTATACCTCCTTGGGTATCTGAAGAGGATGGCGGTGAGGACGATGATGCCGATGCAGAAGGGATAGATCAGATGGGGGATGATGCTGACAGGATTGAGCTTGGCGAGGCCTGCTGCCATGAGCATCTGAGCCCCGTATGGCAGGACGCCCTGCACGCAGCAGGAGAAGGTGTCGAGGATGCTTGCAGCCTTGCGCGGGTCAATGCCGAAGCGCTGGCTGATTTGTTTCGAGATTTCTCCCACGGTGAGAATCGCTACCGTGTTGTTGGCGGTGCAGACGTTCACCAGGCTCACCATCAGGGCTATCGTCAGCTCACCGCCTCGCTTGCCGCTGATGTGTCGCGAGAGCCTCTCCATGATGAAGTCTATGCCCCCGTTGGCGCGTACTATCTCTAACAGCCCGCCAGCCATCATGGTGATGATGATGAGGTCGCCCATGCTGCTGATGCCTTCACCCATGCTCCCCATCCATCCGTAGATGTCATAGGTGCCGTCGGCAATGCCTATGATGGCGGTCATCGTGATGCCGAGGGTGAGCACCGCCATGACGTTCATGCCGAAGATGGCACAGACGAGCACGACCATATAGGGCAGCACTTTCAGCAGGCGGACTTCTTGGATTGCCGCTGGAGCCGCGACGCTGGTGCCCATGAACGCATAGACGGTGATGGCAACGATTGCGGCAGGGATGGCAAGATAGGCATTCACCCGGAACTTATCGCTCATCTTGCAGCCTTGTGTGCGCGTGGCAACGACGGTGGTGTCGCTGATGAATGAAAGGTTGTCGCCGAAGAAAGAGCCGCCGACTACCAGTCCTACGACCATTGCCAGATTGGTGTCGGTGCCGGCAGCGATGCCGGCAGCTATGGGGGTAAGGGCGACGATGGTGCCTACGCTGGTGCCTATGGATAGCGAGATGAAGCATGCAGCGAGGAACAAGCCCGGCAGCAACATCGACGGCGGCAGCAGGCTCAGCGTCAGGTCTACGGTGGCATCGATGCTGCCCATCTGCTTGGCAGAGTAGGCGAAGGCTCCAGCCAGTACGAATATCCATAGCATGAGCATCATGTTGTTGGTGCTGGCACCCCTGGAGAAGGTGACGATGCGATGGCCGAGTGAGCTGACGCTGGTGAAGGCTATGGCATAGACGCTGCTGAGCATGAACGCCACGGTGATGGGCACCTTGTAGAAGTCGCCTGCCACGATGCTGGTAACCAGATAGAGCACGACGAACACCATGAGCGGTGAGAGTGCCAAGAGTCCTTTCTTTGTGCTTACTCGATTCATGATTGCAAAGGTATAACTATTTTATTGAAAACCCAAAGGGAGATTGCTTTTTCCTGCCGAAGCGTGTGTCCTGCGTCGCAAAACCCATGGCTTTGAGCGGCAGAAGCTATGGTTTGGCGCTGCGAAAACTATGTTTTTTCCGCGCGAAGGTGATCGCTTTGCGCGCGAAAGTGATGGTTTGCGCGCGAAAGCAATGGACTTTCTTCTCGCTGGGTGCAAATGTACGAATAGGGGGTTGCGGTCTATGTATTTGAGAGGGAGTTTTTTTATAATGTGCAGGGTGGGGGATTTGATGGGCAGGATTGGTGATGTGCAGGGTGGGGTGATGGGTGGTCAAAGTGGTCATGGTCATTTTGGTCAAAATCGTTTTTTTAATGTGTCAAGACAGCCACTATATATAATTATATATAGTGAATAAAAGTGGCGCTCATCCCCAAAAAGCCAAAATTGATTTTGACCAAAATGACCATGACCACTTTGACCACTTTTTTAGCTGCTTTCAACATCTAGACTTACTAGCCAATCTAGTTCTACTAGCCCTTCTAGCCAATCAAGCCAATCTAACCAATCTAACTTATCTATCCCAATTGGACCATATATTGCTCACACCCCTGCCTGTATCCATAAAAAACAGCCCGTTTCATCGAGAAAAACGGGCTGCCCTCTTCTGGGAATCTGGAAAAATTCAGTCGTGTATTTAAGCCTGAAAGTGCTCTTTTGACTGGATTAAAGTGTTACGCCATTCTTGAAAATCGAGATTTCGCGATAGCCGTTCATCTCGTTGCGCGCCTTCTCACCACTGGCTACGGCAAGCACTTTGTCGATGAATTCGGGCACAATCTCCTGCATGCTGCGGCCTTCTACGAGTTGTCCGGCAGAGAAGTCCACCCAGTTGGGCTTGTTCTTGGCAAGCGTGGGGTTGGTGGCAATCTTCATGGTGGGCACGAAGGTGCCGAAGGGCGTTCCGCGACCTGTCGTGAAGAGCACGATGTGGCAGCCGCAGGAAGCCAGTGCAGTAGAGGCTACGAGGTCGTTGCCCGGAGCCGACAGCAGGTTCAAGCCGTGGTTCTGCAGTCGGTCGCCATATTCCATCACGCCGCTCACGGGAGCACGGCCGCACTTTTGCGTACATCCCAGTGCCTTGTCTTCCAGTGTGGAGATGCCGCCTGCCTTGTTGCCAGGACTTGGGTTTTCGCCTACTGGTTCGCCGTGGGAGAGGAAGTAGTTCTTGAAGTTGTTGATGAGGCTCACCGTCTGGTTGAACAGCTCTGGTGTCTCGCAGCGGTTCATGAGGATGGTTTCGGCGCCAAACATCTCCGGCACCTCAGTGAGCACGCTTGTGCCGCCCTGAGCCACGAGCCAGTCGCTGAACTCGCCGACGAGCGGATTGGCGGTGATGCCGCTGAAGCCGTCGGATCCGCCACACTTCAGTCCTACGCGCAGTTTGCTCACGGGCACGTCCTCGCGCTTGTCTTGGCGGGCAATGGCGTAAAGTTCACGAAGGACCTTCATGCCTTCCTCTAATTCGTCTCCTTCAACACGTTGTGTTACAAGCAGTTTGATGCGTTCCTTGTCATAGTCGCCGAGCATTGCCATGAAGTCTTCCGGCTGGTTGTTCTCACATCCTAACGAGAGCACGAGCACGGCACCGGCATTAGGGTGCAGGACGATGTCGCGAAGCACCTTGCGCGTGTTCTCATGGTCTTCGGAGAGCTGTGAGCAACCGTAGTTGTGGTGCCAGGCATGTATGGCGTCGATGTCTTTCAGCCCTGTCTCAGCCGTGAGCCGCTTCACCAGTTCCTCGGCGATGCCGTTGACACATCCTACGGTGGGCACGATCCAAATCTCGTTTCTCACACCCACGTCGCCGTTCTTGCGCACGTAGCCCTTGAAGGTGCGGTTCTCCTTGGCTATCTTGAGCTTCTCGTCTACGGGTTTGTATTCATATTCCAGCGTTCCCGACAGGTTGGTCTTCAGGTTGTTCTCGTTGACCCACTCGCCAGCCTTCAGGTCTTGGCGCGCATGGCCTATGGGGTATCCGTATTTGATGATGTCCTGTCCTTCTGCGGCGTCGTTGATGAGCACTTTGTGGCCGGCAGGCGTGTCCTGAAGCAGTTCTACCTGCTTCCCGTCAATGTCAATCACTTCGCCCTTAGCCATGGCGCGCAGGCATACAACCACCGAGTCGGCAGGGTTGATTTTTAGAAATGCTGCTTGTTCCATAATGTTTTTCGTTTTGTTTGTATTATTGATGATTTTGATTTTTTCGGACTTTCCGGACTTTTTCGGTTTTTCCGGGACTTGTCTGACCTATTATTCTAATTAGGGGAGCCGTTTTGCCCTTTTTATATGGAGTCTCTCTGATAGAACTCGATGTTTTCCCGCATGAGCAGCTCGATGGGCATGTAGTTGACGGGCTTCACCTTCTTCTTGAGCACGATGGCGCGGAAGAGGGTCTCTACACACGAGAAGCCCTGCATGTAGGCATGCTGGGCGATGAGGAACGAGATGCTGCCCTGCTTGACACACTCTACGTTCTTGCCCACGAGGTCGTATCCCATGATCTGCACGTTGCGGCGGTTGGTCTTCAGGAGGAACTCGCCCACGAGGTGTGCCTTCGACGACATGGTGATGCAATGGTGTACGAGCGGGTGCTGGCTGAAGAAGTTCTCCAGGATAGATGCGTAGCGCTTGCGTTCGCCGTCGAGCGGCAGGTCTACTTCGTGGATGGTGACGTCGGGGAAGTGGTCGCTCATGTAGTGGCGGAATCCCACCTCGCGGTTGGCTTGCTGCTTGGAAGCCACGTGGCCGTCCTTGAGTTGCTTCATGAGCATGATTTCCTTTTCTCCGCGTGCCAGCATCATCAGCATCTTGGCGGCAAAGCATCCGCTCTGGAACGAGTCCTGGCCGAAGAAGGAAAGGGGGTGAAGGTCGGGCATGTAGGAGTCGAGCATGACGAAGGGCACGCCCTTCTCGTGCAGCTGGTCGGTGAACTCGCGGGTGACTTCCAGCTCGGCAGGCACGATGATGACTCCGTCGGGCTCTGCCTTCAGGCACTGGGTGCAGGTGTCGGAGAACGACTTGTTGTCAAACCGCTCATAGTAGAGCACGTGCACGTCGATGTGGAAGTCTCTGCGCTGCTCAACACATCGCTTCACTCCCTCCTCAATCTCTTCCCAATAGGCTTCGCTGGCGTGTTTGGGAATGAGGCAGAAGAAGTTGTAGGAACGGTTGTATGCCAGCGCGCTGGCATAGACGTTCGGCTGATAGTTCATCTCCTTGAGCGCCTTCTCTACTTTCTCCAGTGCCGGTTTCGACACGTTGGGACGTTTGTGCAACACTCTGTCGACGGTACCTACCGAGACGCCTGCGCGCTCGGCAATGTCCTTGATTCTTATTTTATGTGTCATAGCACGGGCAAAATTAACAATAAAAGTTGAATTGTGCGAAAGCACAGCCGTTTATTTTTGCAAAAAAGCTAAAAAAACACGATTTTCTTTCGTCATATCGCTTTTTATTAGTAATTTTGTGGTCTAATCTTTAAAAAAGAGAAATACACAGCAAAAATCATTTTAATAACAAACCATTCATTTCATTAAACAAACAAAAAATGGCTAAAATCGTAACATTGGGCGAGATTATGCTCCGCCTTTCTCCGAACGGTAACGACCGTTTCATCCAGAGTGATTCATTCCGTATCATCCCCGGTGGTGGTGAGGCTAACGTAGCTGTCAGTGTGGCTAACTATGGCCACGATGCATACTTCGTATCAAAGCTGCCCAAGCATGAGATCGGACAGATTGCAGTGAATGCACTCCGTCGCTATGGCGTAAACACCGACTTCGTGGCTCGTGGCGGCGACCGTGTAGGTCTCTACTATGCTGAAACAGGTGCCAGCATGCGTCCCTCAAAGGTCATCTACGATCGCGCTCATTCTTCAATTGCCGAGGCCGATCCTTCTGACTTCGATTTCGACAAGATCATGGAAGGCGCAGCTTGGTTCCACTGGAGCGGCATCACACCCGCTATCTCTGACAAGGCTGCCGAGCTGACCAAGCTGGCTTGTGAGGCTGCCAAGCGTCATGGCGTATGCGTGTCTGTAGACCTTAACTTCCGCAAGAAGCTGTGGACATCTGAGAAGGCTATCTCTATCATGCGTCCGCTGATGAAGTATGTTGACGTTTGCATCGGCAACGAGGAAGACGCTGAGCTCTGCCTCGGCTTCAAGCCCGATGCTGACGTAGAAGGCGGCGTAACCGACGCTTCCGGCTACGAGAACATCTTCAAGCAGATGAAAGAGCAGTTCGGCTTCAAGTATGTCGTCTCTACGCTCCGCGAAAGCTTCTCTGCTACCTTCAACGGCTGGAAGGCTCTCATCTACGACGGCAAGGAGTTCTATCAGAGCAAGCGCTACGAAATCAACCCGATTATCGACCGTGTAGGTGGTGGCGACTCTTTCTCTGGCGGTCTCATCCACGGTTTGCTCACCAAGCCGACACAGGGCGAAGCACTCGAATTTGCCGTTGCCGCATCTGCACTGAAGCACACCATCAACGGCGACTTCAACCTCGTTGGTGTAGACGAAGTAGAAAGTCTCGCTGGTGGCAACGCCAACGGACGCGTACAGCGCTAATACGAATAGATAATTGACATTTGATAATTGATAATTATGGCTAAGTTTGATAAAATAGCAGTAATGAAGAAGATTGGTGACACTGGTATGGTGCCCGTCTTCTACAACAAAGATCTGGAAACATGTAAGAACGTGGTGAAGGCTTGCTACGAAGGTGGCGTCCGCGCTTTCGAGTTCACCAACCGTGGCGACTTCGCCCAGGAAGTGTTCGGTGAGCTGGTCAAGTGGGCAGACAAGGAATGTCCCGAACTGGCACTGGGTATCGGCTCCGTTGTCGACGCTCCTACGGCAGCACTCTACATTCAGCTGGGTGCCAACTTCGTGGTAGGTCCGCTCTTCAACCCCGACATCGCACCTGTTTGCAACCGTCGTCTCGTGCCCTATTGCCCTGGTTGCATGACCGTCAGCGAGATTGGCAAGGCTCAGGAGCTGGGTTGCGACCTGACGAAGGTGTTCCCCGGTGACGTCGTAGGTCCGAACATGGTCAAGGGCTTGAAGGCTCCGATGCCTTGGTCGAAGATCATGGTTACCGGCGGCGTTGCTCCTGAAGAGGAGAACCTGAAGGGCTGGTTCAAGGCTGGCGTCTATTGCGTGGGTATGGGTTCTAAGCTCTTCCCAAGCGACAAGGTGAAGGCTGGCGACTGGCAGTATATCACCGATAAGTGCAAGGAGGCTCTTGGCTACGTTGCTAAGGCTCGTGCATAAACAGAAACTACGGAGCAGGGATTATGGATGGACGGGTGTCTTTTCCGTAATCCCTGTCCTTTTATCCGTAGTGCTTTTTTCGGCTTGTAGGTCACAACGCGCAGACGAGGCTGACAAGCTGAACGACATTTCCTATTCTTACCACTATCGGAACCTCGACTCTACACAAGTCTATGCGCAAAGCGCCTGGGACGCTGCCGACGGCTATGATGCAGGTAAGGCCGAAGCCCTGAACAATCTCGCGTTTGTCAGCATCCTGAAGATGGATTATCAGAATGCCAACAAACAACTGGACAGCATTGCCAGGATTACTGACAACCAGGTGGAATTGCTCGTGGCTGACGTGCAACACATGCGTCTGTGTCAACGACAATCGCAGAACAAAGACTTTTACGTCTATCATGAGCGGGCTCTTCGGCGCATGAGGCGTATCAGAGAGTCGCAGGAACCCCTTGGCGACCATTTGCGCCGACGCATGATTTATGCTGAGTCGGAATTTCATATTGTCACCTCCACCTATTATTATTATGTAGGTCTTGAACGACAGTCGATAGAGGCGCTCTTGCAGATGAACCCCGACGGAGAACTCCGCCAAGACACGGCTCAGCTCATTGCATACTATTATAATATAGGTGCAGGAGGAATCGTTACCGAAGGTACGCAGGAGGAAATCAACCAGCAAGAGTTCGACCAGTTGATGCGTTGTCACCTCCTGGCACGCCAGCATGGGTACATCTTCTGGGAAGCCAACTCGCTGCAAGCCATGAGCGAACACCTGCAAGCGAGGGAGGCACGTGAGCGTCTTATCCGTGACAACCTGCCGGCGATGAAGTTCATCAATGTCGAGCAGATGCCTGACAGCCTCTTGGCAGGCAACCTGGCTCAGCGTTCGCTCAACATGTTCATACGCTTTGGCGACGTATATCAGATTGCCGGTGCCTATCGTACGCTGGCACAATGCTATTGGCAGATCAAAGACTACAAGGCTGCCATCGCATATCTGGAGGAAGCCCTTACGGTGAACAAGGCTATCCATCAGGCACCCGACCTGGTGGCATCTATCCGTGAGCAGCTGAGTGTGGCTTACTCTGCCATCGACGACAAGCAGAAGAGCGACGTCAACCGGAACGTCTACCTCGACCTTCAGGACGAGACGCGGCAAGACCGTTATTTAGAGTCGAGAGCCGAACAGCTCGACCAGTCGGCTGCTCAACTCAACTGGATGCTCGTTGCCGTCATAGCTGCCATCGTCATTGTCGTCACCCTGCTTTTCCTGTTCGACAGGCTCCGCCGTCGCAAGGATAACGACGACTCCCTGCAGAAACTGTTGGAACCCTTGCATGAATGGCAGCGCAGAAATGAGGCTTCCGTCCGTCAGATGCGCGAACGCTATGACGAAATCAGCGAGGCCTACGAGCTGAATGCCGTTCATGTGGTCAACAGCAAGAAGCGACATCTGGAGCAACGTGCCAAGGTATCGCTCGTCAACAACGTCACACCTTTCATCGACCGCATGCTCCATGAGATACACCACCTGCAACAAGGGGGGGAGAGCGACGCGGTGCGTGCAGAGCGCTATGCCTATATTGCCCAGCTCACAGAGCAAATCAATGACTACAACGACGTGCTGACAGAGTGGATTCAGATGCGTCAGGGCGAGTTGAGCCTGCATATCGAGAGTTTCCCCATGCAGCAGTTGTTCGACATCGTGAAGCGTAGTCGCATGAGTTTCCAACTGAAAGGGCTGACCTTAGATGTGAAGCCTACTGACGCGGTGGTGAAGGCTGACCGCATCCTGACACTCTTCATGCTGAACACGCTTGCCGATAATGCACGTAAGTTTACTGATAAGGGCGGTGCGGTCACCATCGAAGCCTTCTCTGCCGACAGCTATGTGGAGATAGCAATAACCGATACGGGCAGGGGGATGAGCAAGGAGGAACGTGAGCACGTCTTCGACTACAAGCCTATTGCTAACGTGCAGGAGAAAGTCGTCTCGTCGGCTGCTGACGGGCAACTTTCGCATGGCTTCGGTCTCATGAATTGCAAGGGCATCATTGAGAAATACCGTAAGATCAGCAAGATATTCTCCGTTTGTCAGCTCACGGCTGAAAGCGAACAGGGTAGGGGGAGCCGTTTCGCCTTCCGTCTGCCCAAGGGGGTGTTATCAAAGTTCCGCTGTATCCTGCTCGTCGGCATGTCGTTGGTGGCTGGAACTCTCGGCGGTTTTGCACAATCGGCTGCTGCCCCTGACGTGAAGTTGTCTGCCGAACAACGAGTGCAGGCTTTTACCGACTCCATTTACGATTGCAACGTTCGTGGCGACTATCGGCAGGCGCTGGTCTTTGCCGACTCATGCCTGAATGCTTTCAACACCATCTATGCCGCGCAGCATCGGGGTAACACTTACTTGCAACTTGAAGGCAACATGTCGGAACTGATACCCGACGTGAAGTGGTATCATGACAGCATTCCCGTCGACTATTATGCCCTGCTCTCCGTCCGTAACGAGTGTGCAGTGGCGGCTCTGGCCGTTCACCAATGGACGTTGTATAGATATAATAATAAGGTGTATACACAGTTGTTCAAGGAGATGTCTGCCGACAATACGCTGGGTGACTATTGCCGCGTGATGCAGCGGTCGGAATCCAACAAGAACGTAGCCATTGCCTTGCTGGTGCTCTTGTTGTTGTCCATATTCCCTGCCTATTATTTCATGTACTATCGCCATCGGGTATATAAGCAGTTCTGCATCGAACAGGTAAAGAACATCAATACCTTGCTCTTGAGCGATGATGACGACGAAGAGAAACTCAAGCAGATTGACGCCATCGCCGTTCATCGTTTCCCTGACGAGCTGAGGGAAATCGTGGGGCAGGTGAAGCAGGCACTCATACGTTCTGTTGAAACCAGACGTGAGAACCTGACCAACATCGAGTTGGCTGAAGACGAGCGAAGAAGGGCACAATATGAAGATGCCAAGCTGCATATCTCGAACAGCGTGCTCGACAACTGTCTCTCCACGCTCAAGCACGAAACGATGTACTATCCGTCGCGCATACGCCAGCTGGTGGACGGTGCCGATGAGCAACTCTCGTCGATAGGTGAGCTGGCGGCATACTATAAGGAGCTATACACCATCCTCAGTTTGCAAGCCATGCGTCAGGTCGAAGCGGTAAAGCTGCTCTGCAAATCGGTACCTGTGGGCGACCTTTTGCCTGTCTCTTCCGACGAGCGTCTTCTTGGCGACCCTGATATGCTGAGGTATCTCTTCGACATCCTTCGCAAGTATGCCAAGGCGGAGCTTGCCGAGGCGACAATCACAGAGAAGGGCAAGCAGTACCTCAACTTCGACATCCCCGTTCCGTCGCTCCAACTCTCTGCAGAGGAATGCCAGTACCTGTTTACGCCCAGCGTCAGCCATCTGCCTTTCCTGCTCTGTAGGCAAATCGTACGCGATACGGGAGATAGTACCAACCTGCGTGGATGCGGCATCGTTGCCCATCCCGCCCAGAAAGGTACGAATATCGTCATCACTTTGGCAAGAGGACATTGACCATCAAGCATAAAAATAATAATCATCATAAAAATGGAAGCATTTAAGGTTATCATCGTAGAGGATATTCCCCTCGAACTGAAAGGAACAGAAGGTATCTTCCGCAACGAGATACCGGAGGCCGAGATCATCGGAACGGCAGAGAACGAAGTTGCCTACTGGCGGTTGATGAAGCAGGAACTACCGGCCTTGGTCTTGCTCGACCTGGGATTGGGCGGCTCTACTACTGTGGGAGTTGAGATATGTCGGCAGACAAAGGAGACCTATCCCCAGGTGAAAGTGCTCATCTTCACGGGTGAGATACTGAACGAGAAGTTATGGGTAGACGTGCTCGATGCAGGTGCCGACGGCATCTGTCTGAAGAGTGGCGAACTGCTCACGCGTGGTGACGTGGCGAGTGTGATGAGTGGCAAACGGCTTGTCTTCAACCAACCCATACTCGAAAAGATTGTCGATCGCTTCAAGCATAGCGTCGGTGCCCAGCTGATGCATCAGGAGGCTATGGTCGATTACGAGATTGACGAATATGACGAACGTTTCCTTCGCCATCTCGCCCTCGGCTTTACCAAGGAGCAGATTACCAACCTTCGTGGAATGCCGTTTGGTGTGAAAAGCTTGGAGAAGCGTCAAAACGAACTCGTCCAGAAGCTCTTCCCGGAAGGCAATCGCGGCATGAACATCAATGCCACGCGCCTGGTGGTGCGTGCGCTTGAACTTCGCATCATTGACATCGACAACTTAGAGCCTGATGAAGAATAAGGGAAAACGGTCATTTGGTCATTTGGTGATTTGGTCAAAATCAAAATCGAAATCGTCAAATCGTGAAATCGTCAAATTGTCAAATCGTAAAATTGTCAAATTGTCAAATCGTGAAATGGATATATAGGCTATTGCCCGCCTTGGTAGTGGCTGAAGTCGTGCTGATATTGGTGTCGTGGCTGATCAATGCCGCTTCACCCGACCTGCCCGTGCGCTCCATGCTCAGCAATGAAGGCATCAGATGGTTCTTTGGCAGCTTCGTTTCCAACATGCTCAAGCCGTTGCTCGTCTGGTTAGTGCTCTTCTGCATCGCTTTCGGAAGCCTTCGCGACAGCGGCTTGTGGCTGCATCTTCGTCAACTCATGTGCCGTTCTTCTGCTGCGACCTATCGGCAACGTCTTGCCATTCATTTCGTCATTGCCGAGTTGTTGGCATTCTCTGTTGTCCTTGTCCTTCTCACCTGCATTCCCCATGCCGTGCTCCTCAGTGTCACCGGCTCTCTCTTTCCCGGCATCTTCGCTAAGAGCATCATTCCCATTCTTGCGTTCATCACCGTCGTCTGTTCGCTTACTTACGGTATTGTCAGCGGTACGTTGCGTACTCTCGCCCAAGTTTGTCATGTAATGGTCTCAGGCTTCTCCACGTTTGCCATTCTCTTCCTCTTATACATCCTCGGCATGGAACTCTACGAGTCTTTATGCTTCGTCTTTTGAGGTTTCTTGTCGGTTTTTCACGACGAAAACCACTTTCAAGATAGAAGTGCAATTTTTGAAGTGAAGTGTGACGGATTATCCTCCCTGAGGAGCGCCCGTAATTGGCCAGCAATGCAAATAACAATAAAGGGAGACCGCAGTCTCCCGAAGATTAAGTAATTTTGCATT
>ODAI014829608.1_pt1 | contig 28939 bp, 22 predicted proteins | sample 1539321 | NCBI WGS metagenome assembly ODAI01 (sample SAMN02144231, study PRJEB22623) | gut metagenome | biome: sheep rumen | host: Ovis aries | place: New Zealand
TGCAGAAGTTGTAGACTGCGTTACTCACAAATCAATTAAGGGTGAAGATGAATTTATGGCTACCCTTTCTGTACCTGAACTTGGAAAGCAGGCACCTCTTGCAACTGATACAGCAGCAGAAACTGCCCTTGACCGCTACATGCAGGTAACTGATTACGAAAAAACAGACAGAGGGCAGAAGGTTGCCTTTACAATCCGTCCTGAAAAAATCCGTATTACCCTTGAGCCGCCTTCTACCGGTGGACGTACAGACATCAACGTATTCAGCGGAATTGTTGAAGAACCGATTTACTCTGGTTTCCAGTCAAAATTCTATGTACGCCTTGAAACCGGCAAAATCATCAAGGTTTTCAAGCAGCACACAGACTACATGGATGACGGCCCTGTAATTCAGTGGAAAGACAAGGTATATGTAAGCTGGTCGGCAGAAGACGCTTACATTGTTGAAGACATAGAGAAGTAGCTTAAAATCGAAAATCCGTTAAAAAATGAGCTGCGACAGCGGGTCATTTTAGGATTATCGGGAAAACAGCTGGCTGCGAGACTAGTGAGCAGCCGCCATTAAGGATTATTGACGAATGAAAAATAAAACATTAACAAAGGAGCATCGCGATGCCCGTCTGGGTGTCTTTTACGGCTGGCCGATGGGATTGTGGTTCTGCATTTTCTTTATTGCTCCCCTTGTAATCATTTTTATATACAGCTTTCTTAAAAAAGGTGTTTACGGCGGCGTTGACTGGCAGTTTTCTCTGAAGGCTTACCATCAGATGTTTAAGCCGGAATACGGCATTATTGTGATGAGGACTCTGAAAATCACCATAATTTCTACAGTGATTACAATTTTAGTGTCCCTTCCCTGCGCCTATGCAATGGCAAGAAGCCGCCATCAGACAATTCTGCTCTTTTTGATTATCATTCCATTCTGGACAAATTCCCTTATCCGCATTTTTGCCTGGATGAGTATTTTGAACAACGACGGAATGCTCAATCAGATTCTTTTGAAGCTGCACTTAATCAAAGAATACGTGCCATTTTTGTACAATCAGACTGCGGTAATTCTCGTTTCTGTTTACATGTACATTCCATATGCAATTCTTCCGATTTTTACTGCCGTAGACCGCTTTGATTTTTCTCTTCTGGAAGCTGCCCGCGACCTTGGAGCAACAAAGGCCCAGTCAATGATTAAGGTTTTGATTCCAGGCATTAAGAGCGGAATTATTTCTGCCCTGATTTTTACTTTCATTCCGATTTTTGGTGCCTACACAGTACCTTTGCTGGTCGGCGGAAAAGATTCTTACATGCTGGGAAACATTGTTGTTGACCAGGTTCAGAAAACACGAAACTGGCCGCTTGCCGCAGCCTTCAGCCTTATCATCACTTTGATTTCTGTATTCGGAATCATCTGGATTACAAGAAGCAATGATGCAGAAGCCAAGCTGCGCAAGAAGATGGCAAAAGAAGAAAATTATGTAGGAGGTACAAACTGATGGACCATCCTTTTTATCTTTTTTTACACAACGCATTTAACGGAAAAAGACCAAGCTCAGAAAACTCCCGCCACGCAAAAAAAACATGGCGCAAGGGACGACAGATTTTCTCTTTTTCGCGCATCATGCTGGGACTTACAATCGTTTTCCTCTTTCTGCCCCTTTTAGTAATTGTAGTTTATTCTTTTAACAAGGGAAAAAGCGCAGTTTTTACAGAGCCTTCCTTAATCTGGTATAAAAAGCTTATTTTTGATTCAGCAGATTTGTGGCATGCCCTCTGGAACAGCCTTGTTGTTGCCTTTTCTTCGGCAGCGGTTTCTACACTTTTGGGGGCCGCAGCCTCTATCGGAATCAACTGGTATAAATTCCCGGGAAAGAAGTTCATTCAGACTTTAGCCTACCTACCGATGGTTCTGCCGGAAATCATCATCGGTATTTCCATGGTAATTTTCTTCAGCGGAGTCAAACTTCCGCTGGGACTCTTTACCGTTTTTGCGGCCCACACAACCTTCTGTCTGCCTTTTGTTTTCCTTATGGTAAATGCCCGCCTGGACGAGTTTGACTTTTCAATTGTAGAAGCCAGCCGAGACCTTGGCGCAACAGAAGCCCAGACAATGACTAAGGTTGTAATTCCTGCAATCATGCCGGGAATCATGTCAGGATTTTTGATGGCAGTTACAATGTCCCTTGAAGACTTTGTAATCACCTTCTTTGTTGCAGGTCCTGGTTCAACTACCCTTCCGCTTTACGTTTATTCTATGATCCGCTTCGGCGTTTCACCTGTAATCAATTCACTTTCTTTTGTTATGGTATTGTTTACATGTCTGATTGCCTTTATTCTTAGAAAAGGACTTAAAGGTATTGCCGCAAGTCACTAATTTGTGAATAACTTGCCGGGGCACAGGAGCAGTTAACTCCGCCGGCAAGATTCTTTATATTTTCAAGGGACTAGAATGAAAAAATCAAGTCTTCTTACCGGCGCTGCACTTCTGGCAGCCCTTCTCTCTTTATCATCTTGCGGAAAAAAGGATGATAACACACTTTATCTCTTTAACTGGACTTACTATACTCCGGATTCTGTTCTTCAGGATTTTGAAAAAGAGTATAACTGCAAGGTTAAGGTTGATACATTTGATTCAAACGAAGTTATGTATGCCAAGCTTAAGGCTGGTGCAGACGGTTACGACATCACCTTCCCGTCTCAGGACTACACTTCAATTATGATTAAGCAGGGAATGCTTAAAAAGATTGATAAAGCAGCCTTTACAAATGCTTCAAATATCAATCCAAAGGTTCTTGAAAAGCTTACATTCGACCCTAACATGGATTACTCAGTTCCTTACTACATGGGTGCGGCCGGAATCTGCGTAAACAAGCAGAAGGTTCATAATTACAATAAATCATGGACAATTTTTGAGCGCACAGATCTTAAGGGTCACATGACAATGATGGATGATATGCGCGAAGTTATGGGAGATGCCCTTGCCCTCAAAGGCTATTCTGTAAACACAGTTGACCGCAAGGTTTTAGGCGATATTACAGACTACATCAACCTTAAGTGGAAGCCAAACCTTGTTAAATTTGACGCAGAAGGATTTGGAAAATCCTTTGCAAACGAAGATTTCTGGGTTTGCCAGGGGTATGCTGAAGTTGTTTACGGTGAAGTTCCGGAAGAGCGCCAGGAAGAAATGATTGACTTCTTTATTCCTCCAGAGGGCGGCCCTATGTACGTTGACTCTATGGTAATTTTGAAGAACGCAAGACACTACGACCTGGCAATGAAGTTCATCAACTTTATTCACCGTCCGGAAGAGTACGTTAAATTCCTTGACGAGTTCCGCTTCCCGGGCTTTGTAAATCCGGCAGCAGAAAGGCTCAGAACAACAAGCCCTATGTACAAGGCAGAAGAAATGGAGCCTTGTGAACTCAAGCTGGACGTAGGCGAAGACCTGGAAACCTTCAACGAATACTGGGAAAGCATTCGTTTCAGTGCTGATTAATTGTCAAGTTTGCGAATGCAAACTTGATGTTGCAGTACACTGCACCTTCATTTGTAATAGGTCTTACAACTGCAACAGATTATTCTTGCCGAAACCTTTCCACTTTTATTATGTTTATATAATAGGAGTGGAGAGAAATCTTTCAGGCAAAAAAATGACCAGTTCAGATATTATTTCAGAGACATTACCGGCATCAATGACAAACTCACTTACAGTTCCCGGTGATTTTTACAAAATGGCCTTTCAGTTTCAGCAGATAATGATGATTTATGAAAGCGCAATAAAACAAATCGAAACAAAACTTGATATCCTTAATAAAGAAAGCAGCGTAAACCGTACGCGAAATCCAATCTCTACAGTAAAAAGCAGGATTAAAAGCCCGGAAAGTATTGCAAAAAAGCTTGAAAAAAAGGGACTCCCGGTAAATTTTGATTCAATGATGGGAAACCTAAACGATATTGCGGGAGTAAGGGTAATCTGTCCTTATATCTCGGATATTTATTCTGTCCGCGATATGCTTCTCAAGCAGCCGGATTTAACTCTTATCAGACAGAATGACTATATCGACAAGCCTAAAGAATCCGGCTACAGAAGCCTGCACCTTGTAATGGAAATTCCGGTTTATCTTTCAAAAACAGAGCACAACGTGCGGGTAGAAATCCAGCTGAGAACGATTGCCATGGATTTCTGGGCCAGCCTTGAACACCAGCTGCACTATAAAAACAGCGCAGAAGTCCCGGACAGCGTGCGCCGGGAACTCTTCCGCGTTGCAGAAACAATTGCAATGACCGACCGCGAAATGGAAGAAATTGCAATTGAACTGCAGGCCTTAGACTGATAATTATCACTTACAGAAGCGGCCGCAGGCTTTCATTGTAATCACATTCCGGCATATTAAAATTTGCTTAATTATCTTCCTGATGTATAATAATTATAACTTTTTATTATTATATTTCAGGAGATTTTTATGAAGAGATTCATTAAGCATTCTTTAGCAGGCATCTGTGTATTTCTTTTAATTCTTTTTCCTCTTTTTTTCACCGCCTGCTCAATGAACGGGGATGATTCTTCCGGCAAAGAAAAGCCGACTGCAAGTACAAAGGTTGATTTTCCTTCCAAAGCAGATCCTGACGGCGGTGATATTAGTACAGAAGCTAATCTCTACTCCAGCACCTTTGCAAACGCAATGGAATATAATGACACTCTGGCTGTTGCAAGTCTTTGTCTTGCAGAAGAAGGAAGTAATAAAAAGCAGTTATGGGAATTCTTTAATGATATAGCTTTTGATACCTATGAAGCCTACAACGGAGCAGATGGTGATTATGACAGGCAGGATGTAGAAGATTCTATTTCCTATGGTTTAGCCCATAAGCTGGATCCATATGATAACAATCACATAATTGCAGTTGCCATCCGGGGTGTAAGTTATTCCGCTGAATGGGTAAGCAATTTTAATCTTGGAAAATCCGGAGACCATCACGGTTTTTCAAACGCAGCAAAAATAGTTTATGACGGCCTTAAAAAATATATAAATGCCCACTATTCTGAAGAATATAAAAATAAAAAAATAAAGCTCTGGATTACAGGCTACTCACGTTCCGCAGCAGTTGCAAATGTACTTTCCTACTATATTCTTACAGGTCTTGATTCTCAGTATGCAAAATTAGACATAGATCAGTCAAAAGTCTTTACCTATACCTTTGCAACTCCACGCAGCCTGATTAAAGAACACGCAATAGCATACCCGAATGTTTTCAATCATGTTTCTAAGGCTGATATGGTTACCTATATTGTACCAGAAGCATACGGCTTGTACCGCTGTGGAACTGATAAAATCTTATTTGACTGTGACAAGAGTAAGTATATAACAAAAAAAGACGCTCAGAACAAATATGATGATTACATAAAGTACCAGGTCTCTTATACTTCTGTTGTTGACAAATGGCTTAAAGAATTCAACAGCGAAATTGACCTTCCGGATTTCTGTGTTCATACATTAAAGGAATATAAAGATAACAGGGTTGTGGCCGACTTCCCGGGTAGTGAATATAAAACAGAAGAAGAATGCATTGAATTTTTCATAAGGAAACTCTTAGAAGCCGGTAATGAAAATACTGATCAGCTTTCATTTAAATCTCGTGAAGAATTTGTTGAAAGAAGTCAGGAAACAATCAGTTATCTTATTCAGCTTTATATGAAAAATAGCAGTCAATTTTCTATATTTATAGCAAAACTAAAAGACAATATGTTTGGCATAATAGGGGTCATGGGCAGTCAAGATAGTTTCACTAATTATATAGCAGGAAAGATGGAGGAATCCGGCATTCAAATTCGCGATAAAGACATTCTAAAAAAACATATAGGCATCCTTTATGATTCTGCAAATCCAACCTCTACGACAGGTTCGCTTTCTCAAATTGTTCTGAAGTATGCTCTGCCTATGATGCTTTCCGGTAACACAGATTTACAGCGCATCATAAAACAGCACTACCCGGAAGTTACACTTGTTACTCTCTTAAAATCCTTTTAAGCAGCATATATAAAAAAGGGCTGGCTAATAAGTGAAGTGCAGCCCTTTTGCTTTCTAATTATTTTCAATTAACAACATTATTCATAGCAGTCTTAAAGAGTTCTGCAATTTTTTCCTGTCCTTTCTTTCTTGGATGAGGGTCAAACCAGACAGGAACTGTATTTCCGTTATCCATTACAAGGTCTTGCAGCTTAAACATTTGAGGATAAACATAGATGTAATCATGATGACTGCTAACATCAAAATTATTAACTGTCGCTGCCACATCAACAACAATTACATTACTTGCGGCCTTTGACTTAATATATTCATTCAATAAATCAAGATATCTTTTTGCAACCGGAATAAGCCTTAAGAATTTATCAGTTGAAATAAAGCCCAAATATGCAGTTGCTTTCAATTCAGAAGCAGGAATGTTTTCTTTCGTAAAATGAATATAAGGATGATAGACAGTCATTACAAAAACCTTCTGGTTATTAGCAGTAAGGGTTGCCAGTATGCTGTCAAAGTTTGTTTTAAAGGTTTCAAATTCCTTTGCAAGCAGTTTATCAAAATCATCTGCATTATGACTTGCAATAGTCATACCGGTTGCGTGCTGGAGAATATCATTTGCACCAATACAAAGAGTAATATAATCAGCATCTTTTACGGCTTCAAAAATTTCACCTTTGCGGGTACCAAGAACTGGATCTTCAAAGTCAGGCTTGAGTTTTTGAAGCAAATGTTTTGTCTGATCACCGGTTTTTGCATAGCTTCTTACCCGGATATTTTTGCTGCTTCCTATATCCTTTCCGATAAGGGCTGAATGAGCAAATTCATTTACATAATCAGGATAATTGGAAGCATTTTTTCGACGACCTACATACTTGTTATAGGCTTCAATAAAGTCCAGTTCCTGCAAACTTGTATCATCATTAGTAATAGACTTCGCAATCTTTACAGGCGCATAACCGGCAGCAATACTGTCTCCCAGTGCAAGAAGTTCAGATTTGGCAACATATACAGTAGCTGTTGCAGTGTAATTACCAGAAGTGGAAGTAAGATTTGCCGTGAGTGTGGCATAACCGGAAGCACCCTGGACATATTTTAATGTTGCTTTATTTCCGGCTCCAGTAACGGTAAATATATTTGTATTACTGGACTGCCAGGTAATAGTCGGATTATCAAAGCCTTCTGTATAAGCAGTAACAATTTCATCAGAATCTTTTTCAAAGAGGAAGAAATCTGTATCACTAAGATAAAAGCCCTTTACGATTAAATCATAATAACCTGCGACAATGCCCGATTCTTTTACCCCGGAAGAGTCATTGCCGGCCATAGCTATAATTCTTACCTTACCAGGCTTGATTGCAGTTACCTTACCATTTGCGTCAACCTTAGCAATATTTGTGTCAGAAGATACCCAGGAAATTGAACCTGTCAATCCGGCTGGTTCTGTAGCAACCTTTAACTGAAGACTTTCATTTACTTCAATGGAAGTTTTAGGAGAAGAAACTATAATGCTCTTTAGTACAGGCTTAATTACTACATCCTGACTGTCAATTTTATTTCCAGATACGGCTTTGAAAGTAAAGGTACCGGCTTTTTTTGCCTTAAATGGTACATAATACCATTCAGCGCTGTTATCCTCTTCCTTCATCTTTATGACTTCCCCGCTGAAATCAGCAAGGTCAGTGTCACAGGTAATACTTACCTTTGCGCCTTCAGGGGCAAAATAGACATAAACGTAGTCTTCATCACCAACATCAACGTCAGGAACATAAATTTCAAGTTCCTGGGCAAAGGTTGTTCCAGCAGGGGTTACAGGCTGCTCCTTGTAATTTGACTCACTGGAACCGTTACTGCAGCTGAAAAGTATTCCCAGGGCTGCAAGAATAAGAAGTAATTTTATTTTCTTCATATAAAAACTCCTTTGCTATAATTTTATTGTTTTATAAATTCAACCGGTGTCGGATATAACCTTAGCTTACCCTTTGTAATATTTGGACTTGCTATGTCATAACGCAGCTTTGCAATCTTTATGTCTGCTTCCGCGTAGGCATTAAAGTCAACACCAAAGGTTATGCAGAAAGACTTGAAGCTTGATCCTGACTTTTTTATATCAAAGGCAAATTCCGAACCAAGTTTAATCGGGAAGGATCCGCGGACACTTGCAACCGTATAACCAAGTCCAAAGGAAGGAATAATCTGGAACCATGGCTCAAATGAAATGACAGTTTCCTTTGCATCTGGATTCTCAACTCCGACAAAGATTTCAGTAGGATACAAGGCTCTACCGCCTGCCCTTCCGCGAATATAAGGCTTACAGAACCAGTTAATACCGTATTCAACTTCAACATTTGATTCAGCTCCATAAAGTCCGCAGAAACAGATATGTGGATTCCAGTTTCCAAGATTGATGTTAAAGCCGAATTTGATTGCGGCACCTACAACAAAAGGAAGAGGACCTGCAATCTGAACATCTGCCATCTTTACTTCACACTTTGGACTTTTGAAGAATTTTTTGAGCAGCTTTTCCATCGACTTTCCGGCGGCATTGGCAGTCATTGTATCCACTGCCGCATTAAGAGAGTCAAGACTAAGATCCATATCCAGGAAAATAGCACTACCGGCTTCGACTCTGATTCTGCCGCTTGGATTTGAAGCTGTCAGCTTAACACCAAGGCCAAGATTAAAGCCTGCTTTTTTAGGATTCAGGTTCCTGTTGCCGCTTGCACTGGAAAGCATGACAACAGAAGTCAAATCAACATGACGGAATTTTGCCCATTCATCCCTGATTTTCTTACGGTTTGCAACAAATTCATTATATTTTGAATTGATTTTTCGATCCCCGCCTGCAGGATCTTCCATATAAGTATGCTGGAGCGTATTCAGGCTTTCATCAACAGCATCTATACTTCCGACATTCAAAACCATAGAAGGATAAATCGTTCCAAGCTCAGGAGCTTCAATAACAGCATCAGGTGATTCATCATAAAATTCATCAATAAAGATACGGCAGTATTTTTTCTTTGTGTCATCGCTTGTGGCAGGCGTATCCCATGCAGTCAGGCAGGAAGTTTTTTCTTCAGTAGTCAAGGAGCCGGATTTTGCTTCAACGAGGGCTTTAAAGAAAGCGGTATCAGTAAGTTTAGAATTTATCTGAGCAATAGCACTAGCAGCATCTGACGGCAAATCTCCAAGGCAGTTCTTTACAGCATCATTTTCTGCAAGATCACTGTAAAGGGCAAGAGGACCGTTTACCGGGTCAGGGAACTGCCAGCTGTCATATGCATATTCAATATCAAAACTTGAAAACTGGTCTTTATTAAGTAAGGTATTATTTTTACCGGCAACATAAGCTTTACCGCCAAAGCTAAGATCTACATTAGTATTAGGTGTTGCTGAATCTCCCCAGACATCATAATCCTCATTATCATCAGGAATTACGCCTAAATCTTCAAACTTTGGTTCTGTATAGGCATCCGGCATGCAGACAACATAGTCACCATAGGCATAATCAAAATTTGTACTGCCGGAATTACTGATATAAATAAAGTCATTATTTGAGTTTACGCCGTAAAGACCGTCATCAGCAGAGGAAGACTGATCGTCAACAAGGGCACGATAACCTGCCTGAACCTCTTTTGCAGAGAAGGTGTAATACATGGTATTTTCGGCAGTTGTATTATCATTGAGGAAGGTAAGCCAGCGGGCATTTTCATAACCGGTACGTTTTATGGCAGGAGTATCATATTTTAAATCCGGATTGTTATTGCCATTCAAATCGCAGGAGTCGCCCTTCTTAATCGTAAAGCTTTGAGAAGCTGTTTTATTGTTTGAATCGACCTTTGTCCAGGTAAGACTGATTGAATCAGGATTTATATCATTTACGGTAATATAGCCGTATTCTGCCTTAGAAGCTTCATCCTCGTAGCGCACCTTTGTTACGGTTGAGCTTCCGGAAAGAGTTGCCCAGCTGTTGTCAAGTGTCGTGGTAGTAACCGTATATATTTCCGCGTTGCCCTCTGCGGCAGGTATTGTTTCGGTAATCTTTTTCAGGTGACCGATTCGCACACCAATTTTTGTTCCGTTACTTAACTGGCCGGCTTTTCCGGATGGATTCCAGATAAGGGAACCACCAATATAACAGCGGTTTGATGTAAGGAAGGTGTAATTCATCGGTGATTTATATTCCCCGTCACCAGAAGAACCGTTACTGCAGGATGGAAATACCACCGCAAATGAAAATGCAGCAAATAATAAATAGAATAATTTTTTCATATTAGCCTCCAATAAAAAAGTGTTCCTTACCGGCTGAGGAAAGGAACACTTTTTGAAATTAATTTAATTAGTTGTAATTGGCAGTCTTTTTTACACATTTGACACTGAATATTTTGCTGTCAGAGCCAGAAGTTTCTTTATCGTTTGTTACAACAATAAATTTGTCCTGACCTGATTTTCTTACTACAACCCGCCAGTCACCGTTTGATGCCCTGACAGCAGTGCTTGTAAAATCCCATTTCTGATTCTGCATATCACCGATTTTATTATTATCATCAAGTGTTGCAGAATCGCTTGTATCCTTATAAAAAGCAACTGTCTTTAAATCAGCAGAAAAAACAACATAAAGATAATTTTCATCATCATATTTTTTGTCAGAAATGTAAGTAGCACTCACATCAGGTAAATCCAGCCTTGCTTTTACATCATCAGTAAGCTTTGTAAGACTTGAAGATGAAGAAGATGAACTGTTTCTTTGTCTCATCATCATGACAAAAGAACTATATGGATAGAGATAATATGTAAATCCATCTATGCCTACAACCTTTCTTACAGAGGTTTTTCCCAGCCATTCAACGGTATAGGCGCGGCGCCAGGCTTTCTCATAGATTTCATCATCTGCTTCAGCTGTACCTTCTTTTAAATATGCCTGATAATCAACATATTCCTTCAAATAAATATATCCGTCAGATTTTCCCTTGGAATTTGTCTTAAGCTCCACAATAGTATTTTTATCAAAAAAATATGTTCCGTCTTCTATCACCGGATCTTCTGCAGGTACATAAGGCTCTGGATCAACTCCGCCTCCACCACCAGAAGAACCGCTGTCAGAACCATTGGAACAAGAGGCAAAGAAAAACAGGGATACCATCAGGGCAGCCAGTAATTTACCAGTAATCTTTTTCATAATTCCTCCTGTAATAACAAATAATAATATAACAAGTCATTTTATTGTAAGTGAGGATTTTTTACTTGTCAAACAATAGATTTTAAACTTTTTGCCATGTTTCCGATAATAAAAGCATGAAGAAGTCATTTATTTATCCTGTAATTCTATTTTTTGTTATTCTTGCCCTTTACGCACCCATTTACGGACAGGCAGCTGCTAAAAATGCTGACACAGACGGAGTGCTTTTTGAATTCCGCCAGAAAAAGGGCGAATCTTCCCTTCACATTTCTACTATAGAAGAGGAAGCTTACCTGAACGGAAGGCTTAACAACCGCACCCAGATTGTAAACCGTACGGCTACTACCGTTACAGACGTAAATGAAGACGGAAGCGCAAAGCTCCACACCCACTACATGACAACCGAAAACTATCTTATGAGCGTGAGCGGAAAGCTTTTGAACTGGGGCGAAGAGGATTTTGTAAACGTAACCCGCACAAAAAACGGTGAAATCTTAAATCCTGATAATGACTATCTTCCTACCGTGCAGAATATTCCCTGCTTTCCAAAGGAGCCTGTAAAAATAGGGGAAAGCTGGCAGGCTGCAGGAAAGGAAGTTCACGACTGCCGCAAGATGTTTTCAATGACAGACGCAATCACAATCCCCTTCACTGCCACCTACACCTATCTGGGCGACGAAATTGTTGACGGCATAAACATGAACGTCATCGACGTTTATTACGAGTTTTCACAGGCACTGGCCCGCCGTACAATAGAAAGCGGAAGCTATGCCGGAGCCAGCGGCTTTGCCCGGCAGAAAATCTGGTGGGACAGGGAAAAAGGAGAAATCGACCATTATATCGAAAATTTTATGATCAGGATGATGGATATAAGCGGGGTTTCCTACACCTTCAAAAGCTCAGCCCATGGAGAGGTTCTGGATTATAAATCTGTAAACAATGAAGCGACTGTAGAAAAGCTGCAGGAAAAAATCAACGACCTTGAACTTGAAAACATAAACATCGTAAAGGGAAACCGGGGCCTTACAATCAGCCTGGAAAACATTCAGTTTGAGCCGGATTCAAATGTTCTTCTTCCAAAGGAAAAGGAAAAGCTGCAGAAAATCGGCAGCCTTCTTAAAGAATATTCAAACGACCTTTTGATTACAGGCCACACAGCAAACCGGGGCACAGCCGAAAACAGAAAAATCCTTTCTGAACAGAGGGCTGAAGCCGTTGCAAACTATCTGATAAATCTTGGGGTCCGCGACAAGCTGCACATCTTTACCCAGGGCAAGGGAGCCACAGAGCCGATTGCATCCGATGCGACAGAAGAAGGAAGAAAAAAGAACCGCCGCGTAGAAATCATTCTTGCGGATTAGTCTGTCTCCTGATTAAAATAATCACGATTTTTTTGCTTAATTTTTCTCAATTTATTGCCGGAATTTGTAAAAAAAATCCATATTATATATATGGAAGATATTAATACAGAAGAAACAAAAGAGCCGGACTTAATCACAAAAACAGCGGAAGAAAACTTTGGAATTAAATACCTCTACCCCTGGCAGCGCATGGTGGTGGAAAATATTTTACAGGCCTACGAATGTAAGAAAAAACTTGCGGAATTTTCGGACCAGGAAAGAGCAGATTTTTTTCAAAAAGAAGATGATTCATTTTGCCGGGGCAGGCAGATTGTGCTCCTGCCTACAGGGGCAGGAAAATCCCTCTGCTTTCAGATTCCGGCCCTGCTTTTAGACGGCCCCAGTCTTGTAATTTACCCCCTTCTTGCCCTGATGACTGACCAGCAGAGGCGTATGGAAGAAGGCAGTCTGAGGTGTGTGGTATTCCGCGGGGGACAGACAGAGGAAGAAAGGCAGTCTAATTTTCAGAAAATCATGGATAAGGGGCCGGACGGCGCAAAAATCATCCTTGCTAATCCTGAAGTGCTGCAAAGCCAGAGCCTTGTAGACCAGCTTTGCAAGGCCGGAATTAAGCACATTGCCATTGATGAAGCTCACTGCGTCAGTGAGTGGGGAGATTCTTTCAGACCATCATACCTTGAGCTTGGGAAGGTGATTGAAAAAATAAATCCGCCGGTGATAACGGCTTTTACTGCAACAGCCTCCCCCGGAGTTCTTTCCCGGGTTTCTGAAATACTTTTTAAAGGCCAGGCTCATATTGTCCGAAGTGAAAGCGACAGACCTAACATCCACTATTACGTGAAAAAATGCGCCGCAAAAATGAAGGAAGCCCTACTGCTTGCAAAAGAGGAAGAGCGCCCTATGATAATTTTCTGCGGTACCAGGTCAAAAACCCAGGAAATGGCAGAGGAACTGAACGCCTGTTTTGGAGGGGGCACTGCAAAGTTTTATCATGCGGGGCTCGAAAAAGAAGAAAAGGAAAGCGTAGAAAAATGGTTTTATCAGTCCCGGAACGGGATTTTATGTGCCACCTGCGCTTACGGCATGGGCGTAGATAAAAAGGATATAAAAACCGTAGTGCATTTAGAAGCAGCTCAAACAGCCGAGGCCTATATTCAGGAGGCAGGACGGGGAGGCAGGGACGGAAGCATAGCAAAGGCGATTCTCTTGTGGAGTCTTTCTGACAGCCTGAAATATTCTCTTTATGAAAAATCCTCCAGACAGGCGGCCATGATGAATTTTGCAGAAAGTCAGGACTGCAGGCGGCAGGTACTTTTAGATGCCCTTGGTGCAGAAGAAGCTTACTGTCAGGGCTGTGATTTGTGCCTGGCAAGGCGGGCTGAAAAGGATGGAAGAAAAATAAAAAGGCAGCTGACTGATTTTGAGCAGGCACTAAAGCTCATAAGAAAATACAGGGGCTTTTATACTATTGAAGAAATTGAATCGGAGCTGGAAGCTTTTTTTAATGAAGAAAGCGTTAAAAAAATCGGAATGAGAATATGGACTCATTCCGATCTGTCAGAAATTCTTTTCCAGCTTTTAGAAAGCGGTAAAATCCGAAAAGGCAGGCTTCTGTGGAAGGACAGACTTTATGTCAACCCTTGTCAGGAGCAGCAGCGTCGGCTCCACCTCCCCCTTCTCCACCCTCTGCGGGGGCGGGCGCAGGTGCGGGAGCCGGGGCAGCCTTAGCCGCCTTTGCCTTTTTAGGTTTGGGAGCCTTTTTTTTGTATGAAGTAACAAAGCCCGCAAACTCTATGATAAAAAGGGCGGCAACGATTGTAAGAATCACCCGGATATCTTTTATAACGCCTAAAATCAGCTCTATATAATTCACATTCATAAAATGATTATCGGCTTATAAAGTAAAAAAATATACAAAATGCACTTGCAACTAAAAAAACATTAAAGTAATCTTTCAACCATGATTGGAATTGTTGATTACAACGCCGGAAACATTACAAGTGTAGAACGCGCGCTAAAAAGTCTTGGAATTGATTTTGTGCTTTCTAAAAAGCCGGAAGAGCTGGAAAAGTGCGACAAGCTGATTTTCCCGGGAGTGGGAGAGGCGGCTTATGCCATGACTCAGCTTAAAGAAACCGGCTTTGATGAATTTTTGAAGCGAAAATGTAAGGAAGGTATTCCTCTGCTTGGAATCTGCCTGGGCTCCCAGATTATTTTTGACTGGAGCGAAGAAGGAAACACAAAGTGTCTTGGCCTTATTAAAGGAAAAATCCGCTATTTTGAATCGATAAAGGCGGGACTTTCTAAGGAAGGCTTTAAGATTCCGCAGATTGGCTGGAATAACCTGACTGTAAAGCACGGAGGCTCCCCTATTTTGCAGGGAGTAAAGGAAGGTGCAGATTTTTATTTTGTCCATTCATACGTAATCTGCCCGGAAGACGAAAATGTAATCAAGGCAAGTGCAGAACACGGAATTGAAGTTCCGGCTGTAATTCAGAGCGGAAATATTTTTGCCTGCCAGTTCCACCCGGAAAAATCCGGCGAGGAAGGGTTAAAGATACTTAAGAATTTCTGCGGGATGTAATATGCTGAAAAAAAGAATTATTGTTTGCTTGGATGTAAAGGACGGACGCACCACTAAGGGCGTTAAGTTTCAGAATAATATTGATATTGGAGACCCGGTTGAAATGGCGGCTGAATATTACCGTCAGGGCGTTGACGAGCTTGTTTTTTATGACATTATTGCTTCTGCGCGGGGCCGGGGCCCTATTCTTGATTTGATTGCAAAGGTTGCCTCGCAGGTTTTCATTCCTTTCTGCGTTGGCGGCGGAATCGGTACAATAGAAGATATCCGCTCGACCATTCTTGCGGGGGCCGAAAAGGTAAGTCTGAACAGTCAGGCGGTAAAAAATCCGGGGCTGATAACAGAGGGTGCCCGCATTTTTGGAAACCAGTGCATTGTGCTTGGAATGGATGCGGCCCGCGATTCCCAGATGCCAAGCGGCTACCGGGTTTACATCAACGGAGGCCGTGTAAAAACTGATTTAGACGCCCTTGCATGGGCAAAAAAAGCAGTTGAACTTGGTGCCGGGGAAATCGTTTTGAACTCGATTGACGCTGACGGAACTAAAAACGGTTACGAAATTCCCCTTACAAGAATGATTGCGGAAAACGTTGCCGTTCCGGTAATTGCTTCGGGCGGAGGCGGAACTCCTCAGCACATGGTAGACGTTCTTAAGGAAGGAAAAGCAGATGCTGCCCTGATTGCCACAATGGTTCATTCCGGCGCTTATACTGTAGGCGGAATTAAGGAAGAGCTGGATAAACTTGGGGTTCCGGTGAGACAATAAACATGAATACGAAACTAGAAGACGCATTAAGCACAGGCGTAAGCGAACAAATTACGAGGGAAACCACAGACGCCTTTGAATATTTTTTTAAGACAATTCAGACCTTGAGGGCTAAGGGTGGCTGCCCCTGGGACAGGGAACAGACTCCCCTTTCCATGCGCCGGGATTTAATAGAAGAAACCTTTGAGGCTGTAGACGCAATTTCTCAAAATGATGCAGGGCACGCAAAGGAAGAGCTTGGCGACGTATTCTTAAACGCTTCAATGATTTCCTATATGTATGAGCAGGAAGGACGCTTTAAGGTGGCAGAAGTTCTAACAGAGCTTGCCGATAAGCTTATCCGCCGCCATCCTCATGTTTTTCCTCAGAGCGAAGGAGCCAGCGAGGCAAAAGGCCAGGTAAAAAACAGCGAAGAAGTTTTGAACCAGTGGGACAGAATCAAACAGAATGTAGAAGGCCGTAAGGGAGCTTCTATTCTGGACGAAGTTCCACAGGGCTTTCCTCCGCTTTTGCGCGCTTACAAGCTTCAGAAAAAGGCTGCAAAAAAAGGCTTTGACTGGGACAAACCGGAGCAGGTTGAAGAAAAAATTGAAGAAGAATTCGGGGAAGTAAAAGAAGCCAGGCTTGCCTTGCGGGAAGAGCTTACTAAGGCGGGCGCAAAAGGAAGCCCTGCAGGCTCCAGCTCAGAAGCTCAGAAAAGTCCAGAAGCTTTTACTGTACGCGCCCCGGAAAGCCTGAATAAGGCCCAGCTTCATCTTGAAGAAGAAATCGGAGATCTTTTGTTTGCCGTGGTAAACTATGCCCGCAAGCTTGGCGTAGACCCGGAAACTGCCCTGTCGCGCACAAACAAGAAGTTTTACGACCGCTTCACCTATGTAGAAAAAAAGATGGCCGAAAACAATATTCCTATGGATCACGACCATCTTAAAGAAGAAGATAACTTCTGGAATGAGGCTAAAGCTTCTCAACAGTAGAAGCTGCAGAAAAGCTTTCCTTCAAAAAGACTTATGCTTCCGAACCAGATTTCACTTCAACATTAAACTTTGGAAGGAGGATTTCCGGGTAATAAGAGCGCTTTGCTTTACGAAGGCCTTCAATACCTAAATCCTCCTCCCTGTTTATATATTTTGTCGTAATGGTTTTTGCATATTCATTATTGATGACTGCATAGCCGCCGTCGCGGGCAAAAGAAGACAGGCATTTTTCAAAATGAATGTCTGTTACTTCCGGGCTCAGAGTGCTGGAAAGGCAGAAGGCGGCAGGCTGGTCACCCGCGAAAAGGATTCCCCCCTTCATTCCGGCCTTAAGCTCCAGCTCTTCAAAATTTTGCAGGGCACAACAGATAATTTCTGCTTCCTGGCGCAAATCAAGACTTTCTGAGCTTTCAGAAAACCATTTTTTTTCAAGCTCGCAGACGGTCTTAAAGTTTTCAGGAGTAATAAGTTCCAGATGGAAATCAGGGTATTTTTTTCTGAACTGATTAACATGATTTCGTTTTTTGCTGTATTTTGAACCTGGAAGCTCTGCCAGATCATTCTGATTGTAAATGTAATCGCTGAGGTCTGGAGCTTCTTCAATTTTTGTGGCAGTGAAATTTTCGAGTAAAAGCTCTTTTTCTTCTGCGGTGATATTTCTGAAAATGCAGGGCTTTCCATTCTGCTTTGCATCCTCCACAAGAAGGAAAAGAGCCTCCCCTGCAGCGCTGCTTTTTCTGTCAATCCGGTGAGGAAAGGCTATGGAAGTTTCGCCTGTTACATAATATTTTTCAAAAATCCAGTCATTCCAGAGTGCAATCTGAGAATCATATTTTTTTGCGTATAAAAAGGAATTAACTGCGCTGTAATTATTTGCAAAAACTCCGTTATTCACAGAAGCTTTCTGCAAAAGCCCGATTTCTTCAATTCCGGCTCTATGCCAATTTAAATTACTCACCTAATAAATGTAACATCAAAAATGCCGGAAGTGAAAGAAAAAAGCGTTATTCAGCTAGAATTTAAAATCCACCTTCTTTACGTTTTCGCCGTAGATAGTCTTAAAATCATCACGCATGGAAATAACAACATAACCGGCTTCCTTCCACTGCTGTCCCAGCTTAAGGGCTTTTTCACGGTTGGCATGGTCGTCCTCATCATCATCGGCAATCAGCATAAAGGCCCGGCTCTTGTATTTTGTGTTGGCAAGGCAGTAATTGTGCATTGCAGAATCGCCTCCGCTGTTTCCAAAGGAAAGAACGGGCACTTTTCCGATTTCCTGGGCAATATTTTTTACCTTGTTAGTCTTAAGGTTTTTGATAAGAAGGACGTCTGTTCTAAGAAGTCTGTCAGTGGTCTTATAAGTATAATTTACCCCCTCATCATCTCCCTGATTATCAGATTTTAAAAGTACATCCATACCAATAACGCGGTTCGGTTCAATGCCCAGAGAATCCACAAGGGCGCGGCAGATAAAGCGGTCAGAACCCGAAACTACATAAAAGGTAAAGTTATTGGCGGTCAGATAATCAAAAACCTCCAGCATAGGCTTATAAAAAGATTCTGCATAAGTCATACCCTCAAATCCGTTTGGAGTCCTTTTTGCAAAGTTTTTAACGTAAGCATCAAACTCAGGAATAGTCATTCCGGCATAAGCCTTTGCAGCCGCCCGGGCGTGAATCATATCAAAATGATCTGGGAGGGGTTTTCCATTCCTTACAAAATCCCTGATAGCATTTGCGGCAAAAAGTTCACTTTCAGAAGCCCTGTCCTTATAATCCGGGTCATCAAGAACACGGTATTCAAGAATATTGTATTCAAAATAGGAAGGATAAAGCTCACCGATAAAGGTTCCGTCCATATCAAAGGTAACGATTCTGTCTTCAACCGGAATGTAGTTCGGTGATTTTTTATCTGTTACGTCTTCAACATATTCAATCAAAGCCTTTAAAGAATCACAGTCATTCCACAGCTTGAAGTAATCTGAGCTTTTTTTGCCACAGCTCAAAAATGACAGCATTACAAGTGAAATAAAAAGAACCGTAAAAAATTTTCCTGCTTTTTTCATAATAAAGCCTCCTGTTTAAAAAATTATAACACAATTTTTTTTATTCCGCGATATATCTTGCCCGGCTGGTGTCAGTTTCAAAAACATCGATTGTGCAAAGCTTTGGCTGGCCGGCAGGCGGATTTTTTACATCAATTCCATCTTCCTTCAAACGGCCTACAATCCCTTCATAAATGAACATGGCAATCCTCTCTGCACTGGGATTCTGCATAAAATAATCAAAATCATTAAGATTTGTGTGGTCAAGTTCCTTGCAAACAGCACGCAAAGCAGCCTTAAGTTTTGTAAAATCCAGCAGCATTCCGCCTTCATTGAGCTGACTTCCCCGCACATGGGCATAAACCTTATAATTGTGACCGTGCAGATTTTCGCACTTTCCATTGTAATCCCGCAAAAAATGAGCAGCCGAAAAATCAGCTTCAACGCGTACTTCAAACATATATAAAACCGTCCTCACCCACTATAAAGATTTTCCATAAAATATTAAAATGAATTTATGAAAAAAATTCTATCACAGCTTCTGCCCTCTTTCGAACATAAAATTCTTGCGGCAGACGGCAGCATTATTAATGATTTAACAGAAATCAAAAGCATTCCTATTGAAAATCTTGTATTTGATTCACGCGAAATTTCAAAAAATTCACTTTTCTTTGCGCTCCCGGGTACTCACATAGACGGAAAAGCTTTTATTGCTCAGGCAATTGAAAAAGGCGCTAATGCCATCGTTTTTCAGGGCGAACTCAGCGGCACTATAAAGGATGAAGTTGCAAAAGCCATCATAAAAAGAACAATCGATAACGGACTTTCTGATGATCAGCCAAAATTTGCTCCGGCACTTATTCAGGTTCCTGATGCCCGTTTTTCTATGGCTCCCCTTTCTGCCTGTTTTTACGACAATCCCTCAGAAAGACTGATTGTAATCGGCGTTACAGGAACAGAAGGAAAAAGTTCTACTGTAAGCTTTATCTGGCAGCTTTTACGGGCCTGCGGAAAAAAGGCCGGTTTTATTTCGACAGTCGAATATTCCTTTGGAGGAGAAGCTCTTCCAAATCCTCAGCACCAGACAACACCGGAAGCACCGATTATTCAGCATCACCTGAACCAGATGCTGGAAAACGGCTGTACCTATGCGGTAGTAGAAACTTCATCTCACGGTCTGTCACCCCGCCTGAACAGAACAGGAAACATCAATTTTGACTGCGGCGCCTTTATGAACGTCACCCTTGAACATCTTGAATTCCATAAAACCTTTGAGCAGTACCGCGATGACAAGGCAAATCTTTTCAGAAAACTTGATTCTGCTGACCACGTAAAAACAATCAGCGGAGAAAAAACAAAAATCACCCCGGTCGGAATCGTAAACCTTGAAGACCCGTCGGCTGAATATTTTTTAAAGGCCACAAAACAGAAGGTCTGGGGCTTTACGACAAATGGAAAGGCCGGCCGCAATGCCGGAGAAAACGATCAGAATGCGTCTCTTCCGGCAATTCCATCAGGCCTTCCTTACCTGACAGCATCAGACATTATTTCTGATTCAAGCAGCCTGAGCTTTACAATCACAGAAAGCACAGGAAAATCCTACCAGGTAAAATCAAAGCTTCCGGGCGCTTTTAATGCCTATAACCTCATGGCTTCAATCATAGCAGTAAGCAAAATGACAGGGATTTCTGCAGAAGAAGTTGCCGCAAAGATTCCTGAGCTGACACCGATTAAAGGCCGCATGACAGTAATCAGCCAGGGACAGCCATTTGAGCTGATTGTTGACTATGCCCACACACCTTCAAGCTTTGAAACAATCTTCCCGCCAATCAGAAAACGCTGCAGGGGAAAGATGATCTGCGTATTCGGAAGCGGAGGAGAGCGTGACCTTACAAAGCGCCCTCTTCAGGGAGCAATTGCGGCGCGATTCTGTGACATTGTAATTCTTGCGGACGAGGATCCGCGCGGGGAAGACCCTGTTGAGCTTTTAAAGATGATTGCAGAGGGAGCCGAAAAAGAAGGTAAAAAGATGAATGAAGACCTTTTTATCACTCACGAGCGTCCGAAGGCAATCAGGCAGGCTTTCAGACTGGCAGGAGAAAACGACATTGTCCTTCTCTTAGGCAAGTCACACGAAAACAGCATTATTTATAAAAACGGAGCAATAAAGTATGATGAAATATCAGAAGCAAAAAAGGCTCTTGAAGAGATGAATTATAAAAATTAATGGGGAATAAAAAAATGAATATTTGCGTAATTTACGGTGGAAAATCAGGTGAACACGAAATCTCTTTGATTTCTGCAGCCTCTATCGTCAGAAATATCAGTAAAGAAAATAAAGTAATTCTGATTGGTATTAATAAAGAAGGAAAATGGTATCTTCAGAATCAGGAGGAATACGAAAGGGTTCTTAAAGATGAAAGTTCACCTCTCAAGATTACTGAGGACCAGGCAAAGCTTGTAACTGTAATTCCGGGTGCAGGCAAGGACTCTTTTGCGGTAAATGGAAAATCACTTGATGTTGATGTAGTTTTCCCTGCCCTTCACGGAACTTACGGTGAAGACGGCACAATTCAGGGACTTTTCGAAATGGCAGACATTCCTTATGTAGGCTGTACACCAATCGCCAGTGCCCTGACCATGGACAAAGAAAAGGCAAAAATGGTTTTGCAGAGTGTAGGAATTCCTGTAGTTCCTTATGTCTGCATGAAACGCCACGTAATGCTCAATTCTTCAGTTTATGATGACTTCCTTGAAGCAACAGAAAATGAACTAGGCTACCCTATGTTTGTAAAACCCTGCTGTGCAGGAAGCTCTAACGGTGCCTCAAAGGCAAATAACCGCAAGGAACTCAGCTTTGCCATCATGGAAGCCTTTCTCTGGGACGACAAGGTTCTTATTGAAAAATCCATCAACGCCCGCGAAGTAGAATGCAGCGTTACAGGAAACTCAGTAACCTTTGCCTCAGACAATAGTGTTGAAGAAGTTGTTGCTTACATTCCGGGAGAAATCAAGCCGACCCACACCTTCTATGACTTTGATGCCAAATACAATGATAAAAATGGTGCCGAACTTTTAATTCCGGCCGACATCAGCGAAGAAGGTATCGAAAAAATCAGAAAAACAGCCTGCGCCGCCTACCGGACTCTGGACTGCACTGGCCTTTCCCGAGTTGACTTTTTCATCGACAAAGATACACATCAGGTTTACCTTAATGAAATCAACTCTTTGCCGGGCTTTACCTCAATCAGTATGTTCCCTAAGATGTGCGATGCTGCCGGCCTTAAATATCCTCAGCTTATCCAGCTTTTGATTGACCAGGCAATTGCCCGCTACAAGGCAAAGAAGGAATTGCAGACATCAAGATAATCTGCTAAAATTAAACATTATTTCTTATATAAGGTGTACTAAAAATGAAAAAAAATAGTGTCTACACATTAGGATCACTTATTATCCTTTTGATTTGTGCTTTTGTATTCGTAATCCTCCCTGCAATGACAGGTTCAGATGCAGCTGTTCAGAAGCCTCTGGAATTCGGAAAATACAATGGCAAAGCAATCCGTTACGAGCAGAATTCAGATTTTGCTGATGCAGTTACTTACTACGGGCAGCTTTATCAGATGTACGGTCGTGAACTTGACTCAAGTGCTTATTCAGAAATTTTTTACAACGCATTCAATCAGACTGTAATCAACTACGCTTATGAAGATGCAGTTTCAAAAACAGGCTATTCAGTTCCAGAGTCAGCTGTAACAAGACAGTTGATTCCTTACTTCTCAGAAAACGGAAAATATTCTTCAAAGCTCTACCGCTCAACTCCAAAAGAAAGAATCCGTGAGCTTAAAGAAAAAGCAGAAAAAACTCTTTACACACAGAGATTTTATGATGATAACTTTGGAGCAGATTCAGACCTGGTAGGTTCAACTCCCCTTTACGGTCTTAAAGATTCATCAAAAGAGCTTGATTTTGTAAGCAGCTACGGAAACAAACTCCGGGGCTTCAATGCAGCAATTTTCCCTCTTTCTGACTATCCAAAAGAAGAAAAAGTTGCATACGGTAAAGAGAACTCAGACAAGTTCATCAAATACAACCTTTCTGTAATTTCTGTAGATGATAAATCAACAGCCGCTTCTGTTGCAAAACGCATTGCCGCAAATGAAATCACCTTTACAGACGCTGTTTCTGAATATTCTACAAAATCTTTCAGCAACTCAGAAGGAAAGCTTACAAACAGCTACCGCTACCAGATTGAAAACATTCTTGTAGAAAAAGCAGATATCGATAAGATTGCAGCCCTCACAGCTGATTCTGTAAGTGAAGTAATTCCTACAGGCGCTTATTTCTCTATCTTCAAGGCAGATTCGGATGCAGAGCTTCCAGATTTCACATCAGATGCAGTAATCAATCAGGTAAACTCTTATATCGTAACTTACGAAAACTCAATTCTTGAAGACTACTTTACACAGAAGGCCAAGGCTTTTGCAGAAGAAGCAAAGAAAACTTCATTCTCTGCTGCTGCCGTTACTTTAAGCGCAAAAACTGTAGAGCTTGCACCTTTCCCATTGAACTACGGAAACGTTTCTGTAACATCTTCACTCACTTCTGATGAAGCCGCATTCAGAAATGCTGATTCAAACGAGAACTTCCTTACAACAGCCTTCTCACTTTCTAAAAATGAGATTTCTGAACCAATTCTTTTGAACAGAAACGTTGTTGTTCTTCAGTTCACAAAGGAAAGCGCTCCAGACGCAGATTCAGACAAGAGTCTTCCTGACCTCTCAAACTTTGACCGTCAGTCAACTCAGACTGCTATCCTTAAGAGCAATAAATTAGAAAATCACTTTATGGAAGTTTACTTCCGCGAAATGATGAACAATAAATAATTCAGGATTTTAATGACGGAAAAAATCCAAGATGAAAAGCCCTGCCTTGTGGAAACGCCGCAGGGCTTTTCTGTTTTTTACAGAAATAAGTACCTCTATTCAAAGTACGCGCCCCAAAAGGCAATCTGTCAGACAATTCAAAATCTGACCGTGCTTCCGGGAACCCTTTTTCTTTGCTGTTCCCCTCTTCTTTCCTACGGACTTTCAGAACTGCTTGAAAAACTGGATGATTCCAGCTTCTGCCTGCTCTGCGAATTTGACAGCTCCCTTTCCGATTTTTCCAAAGCCCGGTATTCACTTAATGACAAAAAGATGATGAAAGCTGCCCGTCTTAGCCTTCCCGAGCTTCAGTCCCTCCCGGTAATTTTAAACCAGCCTTCCTATACGACAATGGAAGGCGTGCAGCTTTTGCCTGCGGGAAGCTTTAAGCGGGTTGTAAGAATTGATTTCAGCGCGGGAGTTCAGTTCCACAGTGAACTTTACGACCAGCTTTCCTCAGCATGCAGCAGGGCAATCATGACCTTCTGGGCAAACCGCATGACTCTTGTAAAATTCGGCCGCAAATATTCCCAGAATTTTTTCAAAAACTTAAATCTCCTTGCAAAAACCACTCCAATTCAGGGATTTTTCCACTCAGTTACAAAGCCCCTTATTGTTTTTGGAGCCGGGGAAAGCACAAATGAAGGAATCAGGCTGATTAAAAACGCCGCCCCATCCTCTTACTATATTTTGTGTGCAGACACCGCCCTGCAGCCTCTCCTTGCAAGCGGCATTCATGTGGACGGCGTTTTTATAGAAGAACCTCAGGCAGTAATCAAAAAAGCCTTTATCGGGGCAAAAAATAAAGAAACACAAATATTTGCCGGAATGTCGGCCGTTTCAAACCTTTCGAAAATCACAGAACCGGAAAGAATTTCTTTTTTTACGACAAAATATGCAAATGTTTCTTTTATTGATAATCTTCTAAAAAATGCTATAATCCCGCCTGCAAATGAGCCCTTCGGTTCTGTAGGCCTTACGGCAGTCTATTACGCATTAAAATTCCGGGCAGACGCTTCCATTCCGGTTTTTCTTTACGGACTTGATTTTTCCTACTCAGCCGGGCTTACTCACGCAAAAGGCAGTATGGCTCAGACCCAGAGACTTATTTCTCAAAACAGACTCTATCCCCCTTCCGCATACAGCGCCGCCTTCAGTCCGCTTGCAGAAAAAGTTCCTTCAAAAGACGGGCGGGTATTTTATACAACAAGAACGCTAAAAAACTACGCAGAGCTTTTCAACGGACTTTTCTGTGAGGAAGAAAATCTTTTTGACGCTTCAGACAGCGGCATTAAGCTGAATATTATGAGTAAAAAGCCTCAACCTGCCCTAACTGGACAAGAGACAAGTGAAGAAGGCTCAAAATCTTCCCTCCCCCAAGCCTTTTCAGATAGTCAAAAAGAAAGCATAAAGACTTTTCTTTCAAATGAAAAACTTGCCCTTGAAAAACTCCGGGACGTACTTACAGGAAAAGAAAAACTTTCTCCCCTTGAACAGAAAGAATACATAATTAAAGAAGCTTCTTCCCGGGAATATCTTTTTCTTCACTTTCCAGATGGAATCACATTCAAATACGAAACTTCTTTCTTAAAGCGAATCCGCACCGAAATCGACTTTTTCCTTAAATTTTTCTAAAAATAACTTAATGTTTTAACGGACAGCTCCGAAAATAATGGTGAAGCACGGCTGGCTTTGACCGGCCCGTCTTCACAAGGAGGCAGTCACTATGAATCACATGGAATTTGAAAAAAACGGACGCAGATACAGCCTTACAGGCTCTGTAATTACTATATTCCTTGTTAATGGAGAAAAGCTCCGCCAGCTCTTCTTCCATGATGAAAAAGCAGCCCGCGAAGCTTTTTTTAAGGCAAAATAAAAGAATTATAGATTTTTTCAGCTACTTGTCTTCGCGATCCTTCAGTACGGCCAGGAAGGCGCTCTGAGGAAGTTCAACGTCACCTATCATCTTCATCTTCTTTTTACCTTCCTTCTGTTTTTCAAGAAGCTTGCGTTTACGGGTAATATCACCACCATAACACTTTGCAAGAACGTCTTTACGAACCGGATTTACAGTTTCGCGGGCAATAATCTGACTTCCGATTGCCCCCTGAATGGCAACCTTAAATTGCTGGCGGCTGATTTCATCCTTTAAGCGTTCACAGAATTTGCGGGCCCGGTCAACGGCATTTTCCTTAAAGGTAAGCTGAGAAAGGGCATCAACCATTTTACCGTTCAAAAGAATATCTACCTTTACAAGCTCTGTTGGTCTATAACCGATAATTTCATAATCAAAGGAAGCATAACCGCGGCTGTAACTCTTAAGCTTGTCATAAAAGTCAAAGAGAACTTCGGCCAGAGGCATTTCATAAGTAAGTTCAACGCGTTTTTCATCAAGATACTGCATGTTAGTCTGGGTTCCGCGCTTTTCTGTACAAAGGGCAATAATTGAACCGATATATTCAGCCGGCGTAATAACGCTGGCTTTAATGTAAGGCTCTTCTGCCGAACGGATTCTTCCCTGAGGATATTCAGACGGATTATCAATATAAGTCTCTTCACCGGTTGTCAATTCCAGCTTGTAGCGTACAGAAGGAGCCGTAAAAATTACAGCCTGGTCAAAGTCGCGCTCAAGTCTTTCCTGAATTATTTCCAGATGAAGAAGACCAAGGAAACCGCAGCGGAAACCATTACCAAGGGCAAGAGAATTATCCTTTTCATAAATCAGGCTGGCATCGTTCAACTTAAGCTTTTCCATGCTGACTTTAAGCTCTTCGTAATCGTTTGAATCCATCGGATAAATAGAAGAATAAACAACAGGCTTAACTTCCTTAAAACCAGGAAGGGGCTCTTCGCGGCCGTCAACCGCGGAAGTAATTGTATCACCTACCCGGACATCACTTACAGTCTTAACACCGGCAATAATGTAGCCTACATCACCGGCTTCAAGCTTTCCTGTTTCCTCGTAATTAATTTTAAAAACACCGCACTGTTCTACCTTGTACTCAGCGCCAGAACTCATCATTTTTATTACGTCGCCGGTTTTTACAGTGCCTTCCTTCATTCGCACATGCACGATTACCCCGCGGTAGGCATCGTAGTGGCAGTCAAAAATAAGGGCCGCAAGCTTTCCGCTGGGGTCGCCGGTAGGAGCCGGGAACTTTGTAACGATTGCTTCAAGAAGCTCATCAATTCCCTCACCTGTTTTTGCGGAAACAAGCTGAGTTTCATCAGCGTCCAGGCCCAGTTCCTTATCAATCTGAGCCTTGCAGGAAGGAATATCTGCCGAAGCAAGGTCAATTTTATTTATTACAGGAACAATCCGCAAATCCTGTTCCAGAGCCATATACATATTTGAAACAGTCTGGCTTTCAACACCCTGGGTAGCATCAATCAAAAGAAGGGCACCTTCGCAGGAAGCGATAGCGCGGCTAACCTCGTAAGAAAAGTCAACGTGGCCCGGAGTATCTACAAAGTTCAGCTCGTAGTCATTTCCGTCTTTTGCATGGTAAGGAATTGTTACCGCCTGACTCTTAATTGTAATTCCCCTCTCGCGCTCAATATCCATGTTATCAAGAATCTGATTCATCATCTTTCTGTCATCAATGATTTTTGCCTTCTGAATAAGGCGGTCAGAAAGAGTTGATTTTCCGTGGTCAATGTGGGCAACAATACAAAAGTTGCGCTTATATTTCATATCCATAATTTAATTCTCCTGTGTAAGCCGGCCGGCGGCAGTTTAAAAATAGTAAGGATTGTCATAAGGGGCAGAAAGAACCATACCAACATCAATCAATCCTTTTTTACGGCGCTGAATCATAATCTGTGCCATTATATATTTATTTTCCTCATCAAATTTAACCGAATAAACTCCCAGCTGATCATTTTCCGAAAAACTCATCTCGTCAGCAACACTTCCGCGGATAACTTTTGTAATTTTATAGACTTTTTTGCTTTCAGTCGAAGAGCGGGTAATCTGCATTCCAAAAATCGGAATAAAAGAATTGTCAATAAAATCACTCTTATAAATAAGAGGCAAAGGATAATCAGGGCGTTCTTCAAAATATACAAGACAGCTCTTTTCTTCCCCTTCCAGGGCATCCTTATATTTACAGCTTACCATAGTTCCCGGCTGGGCCGAAAGCTGATAAATCTGAAAATCCTCCAGAGTCTTTACGCTGTTCCCGTCAATTTCGGTAATTACATCTCCCATAGAAAGACCGCTTAAGGCAGCAGCTCCGCCAGGCATTACATACTGAACTTCAAGCCCAGTCTTTTTGCTGCCGCTTCGCATTGTGTGTCCGTAAGCACAGAGCCAGGGATGAATAACCTTAAGGGAAGGATCTTCATCTTCTGTTTTCGAATCATCTTCTTTGGAAGCCTTTATTTCTTTTAACGCCGCTGATTTATACATATAAGGAAGAATCTGTTTCAAATATTCTACAGGAATTGCAAAATTCAAGCCCTGATACTGGAGCATTCCGGCAAAAACAATTGCCTGAACCTTCATATTCTGATCGATTAAAGGGCCGCCGCTGTTTCCAGAGTTTACAGCCGCATCAATCTGAAAAACATTTCCTACAGTCTGAAGCTTTCGGTCAGTTGAAGAAATAATTCCCGCTGTCAGGGTTCCTTCAAGTCCAATCGGCGTTCCGATTGCAGAAACCTTATCACCAATCTGAAGGTCACTGGAAGAACCAAGTGAAAGTACAAATTCAGGTTCAATTTCAACTTTCAAAAGTGCCAGATCAAGAATTGAATCATAGCCGACAACCTTTGCAGGAATTTTTGTATCAGGATCTGACAGAAGTTTTACGTAAAGGCGGGAGTAGCCCTCATATTTTGTATCAACCATAGATTCAATTACGTGATGATTTGTAATCAGATAGCCCCGCTCATCAATAAAAAAGCCAGAACCTAAACCAAGCTCCACGCCCTTATTATTGAAAACAATGATCTCAACAACACTCGGAGAGATCTTCGCATATACCTCTTCAGCACTTAAACTCGCGATTTCATCATTCTTTGAAGCTATGACCGACGAGCCAACCTTAATCTGCTTCCAAAGAGCTACAACAATCAAGTCTTCGGTAACTGAGTCGAA
>ODAI012581544.1_pt1 | contig 28932 bp, 23 predicted proteins | sample 1539321 | NCBI WGS metagenome assembly ODAI01 (sample SAMN02144231, study PRJEB22623) | gut metagenome | biome: sheep rumen | host: Ovis aries | place: New Zealand
ACGCCGAATCGTGCTGCGCAGCCTTCGCAAGAACGGCAACATTCACGACAATAGTCTTGTAGGCTACCGTTCTTGAGAAAGCATCGCAGATTCATTCGGCTCTGCCGAACCAGCCATTTAGTCATTCAGCCGAAGGCTGATGTAAACGGCTTATTTTACCGGTGCTTTCTTTTTTTTCTTTGCTTACTTTCTTTTGTTTCTTTACTTCCGAAATAAAGAAACAAAAGAAAGTAAGTTTACAAAAAACAAGTTATTACGTATAACGAATAGAGATGAATAAAAAGTATAATGCAACAAATTATGTTATTTGTTGCATTTATGTAATTAATTATTTGACATGTATAGTAATTATGGAGATTGGTTGTTTTTACATCATGTATTTACAAAATAATACATTTTTATAATGATCTTCCAAAAAATAAAAAAAATGCTTGAGTTGGTACTCAAGCGGAAAAAGGGAAAAGGGATTAAAAAGGGAAATCTTCATCTTACATCTAAGAGAATATCTTGAATGTTCTCTCGATATTATCTTTTATAACTTGTTTTACTGAATCGTATTCTGAAGTTAATGCTGTACGTTCAGTTTCTAATCTGTTAAGATCCATATCATATTGTTTATCTTTCTTATTAATTTTCTTCATAGCGTGTTCATACTCTGCTTCAGCTTTCTTTAATGCACGAGAGTCTACAGATGATTCATTATTGTAAGCTATGTTAGAATCACTTGCAGCAGAAGTAGGATCATAATCTACGTTACCTTTTTTGTCTATGGATACTATATCAAGTGTTAATCTACCTGCCATTAACATTTGGTTAAATAATTCAGAATCATTTTCAAAATTTTCACTGGGATCATTAGCTTTTTGAACACAGTTAATACCGCCCTGGTCCTCAATAATTTTTGCATAACGTAAGTAATAATTAAATTTTTCTGTATCTAATTTTGCATCTTCATTTCCAACTGTTAAATTAAATATTTTTGATTTACCTTTGCTATACAAAACAAATCTGAATTCTTCATATGCATCTTTAATATTTTTTTTCAGTTCATTTAATTCTGTTTGTTTAGAGTTGTCTTTCGGTGGATATTGATTAAATATTCCATCGATATTACCATTACATTCGTATATGCCATTTGATAAATCTTCAATTCTAGTGTCTCCCGTTTCGTATCCGGCAATTTCCAAGAATGTAGCAAAGTAACTTTCAAGTTTTTCCTTTGAACTTTTGAGATAATCATTATCAATATGACCTTGTATGTATACATCTTCTTTTTGAACTAATTCTTCAGGTGTAACATCGCTCACCATAGACATTGCAAATGCATATGGATCACATATTTCTGCACTTCCTGCCATATCACTGTATGCATCAAAAATATCACTTGGGATGACTACTTCACCATCAGAGTTATACAATATGTAATCTGCATTTAAACCGTTTTTTATACTATCTACTCCGAATAAGTTATTAAAATTAGCAGCAACAAGATTACCTGAAGGAGATCTGAACGTAAGAGTTTGAGCATCAAGAGCTTCGTTATATTTTCTATAAACTTCGTCTTCTTGAAGGGCAAGAGCCATCTTAGCACTCTGTATCTGTTGTGCTTGATACTCCACGTCATGTATTCGAGATGTAATCGAAAGCAAGCGAGCTTGCGATGCTGCCATTCCCATTTTGTGTCTATCCTTTTTGTTTGTCCCTTTTGTAATATATATATCGGCATATTTACTTAAAACTTTAGGATTTTATAACAAATCTTAACAAATATTTACAATTTGTTACAAAATATATCCATGACGCTTGATTTTATTGACTTTTTAACGCTTAACATATAATGAATTAATATTAAATACTTATATTATGTTTATATAATTTACATTAATATTGCTATTTCATTTTTATGTTAAAATATCAATGATTAGAGGTAAATTATGGATTTTAAGAAAATATTATTTAAAACAAGTTCAATTGATGTTGATAAATCACTGCCTGACGCAGTATTTTTTATAAATAAAGAAGGAAAAATTCAGTGGGTAAATGATGTCGCTGCAGAGATTTTTGAAACTTCAAAAATGCATTTGATGACTTCAAATATTTCTGATTTTATAGAAAACTCAATGAATCTTATTTCAAATGCAGCCATAATGAATAAACCTGTCATAGCAAAATTCCTTGATAAGGAAATGTATTATGATATGACTGTAAGACAAATAGCTGAGGGGTATGTTTTAGATTTTAGAGATGCTGTGCAAAACGAGCCGATACAAGAAGAACAAGACAATACAGAAGTAAACAGAGAGAAAAATAATTTTCTGTTGAAATTATCAAATGATTTAAAAGCTCCCGTACAATCAATTGTCGGATTTTCTCAAGCAATGTCAGACGGTTTGGGCGGTGAAATGTCGGAACAGCAAGAAAAATATATAAAAATTATCAACAAGAATTCTTCGGAATTAATGTATTTTATTGCTAAGTTATTAGAATTGTCTCAAACAGAATCAACCGAGTATAAAATTGATAGAAAGCTGTTTGATTTATATGCTTTAATAAATTCAGTTGTTAAGTACAATGAACAACTCTATAAGGGTAAAGATATCAAAATTACAATAAATCAAGAAGACGGTTTTAAAAAAATGATTACATCAGATAGTGAAATATTAAAAAACATCATTCAGGATGTTTTGGAAGTGATATTTAAATCAGTTGAGATGGGTGAATTATTAATAAACTTATCAACTCCTGATGAGGCATATGTGCAGGAGAAAGGTCTTCAAACAGGTAATTATGTTAAGATTTCATTTATGAGCAGTTCTTTGTTGTTATCTGAAAATGACTTGGAGTGCATGTTTGATCCGTATAAAATAGTTGATTCTATTAACAGAAAAAATGTTTTGAGAGCTATAACTTTAGCTTCCGTTAAAAATCTTATACAGTCACTGAATGGAATAATTTGGGTGGAATCACAAATATTAAAGAGTACGAGCTTTAATATTATTATCCCCGCATAATTTATGTATAAGTATAAAACAATATATTTTAAGGAGTTAAATGAGCAGTGTAGTATTGAAAAATCTTGTTAAAAGTTATGATGGCAAGAAAAATATAATTGACAATATTAATTTGGAGATAAAAGATAAAGAATTTATAGTGCTGGTTGGTTCTTCAGGATGCGGTAAATCAACAATTTTGCGATTGATTTCCGGTTTGGAAGACATTACTTCCGGTGAAATATTGATTGATGGTAAAGTTGTTAACAATGTGCACCCTAAAGATAGAGACTGTGCTTTTGTATTCCAAAGTTATGCACTTTATCCTCATATGAGCGTATATGACAATATTGCATTCGGATTAAAAATGCGAAAATATGATAAGAAAGTAATTGATGATAAAGTTAAATCAGTTGCCGCATCTTTAAATTTGGAAGAATTATTAGACAGAAAACCAAGGCAATTGTCCGGAGGACAACGTCAAAGGGTAGCGTTGGGAAGAGCAATTGTAAGAAATCCGAAAGTATTTTTAATGGATGAGCCGTTATCAAATTTAGATGCAAATTTAAGAGTTCAAATGCGCTCTGAAATAAAAAAATTACATCAAAAACTGCAAACGACTTTTATATATGTAACTCATGATCAGACAGAAGCATTAACTATGGGGGATAGAATCGTTATCTTAGATAAAGGGAAAATCCAGCAAGCGGATTCTCCGGATGTAATATACAATTCACCAAAAAACAAGTTCACAGCCGGATTTATCGGTCAAATGAATTTTATAGATGTTGAAATTAATAACGGAAAATTTAAAATAGAAAATGTTGAATTTTATACAGATAGAAATATTCAGGGTAACGTAACAGCTGCAATCAGAGCAGAAAAAATGATTGCAGGAGATAATATAATCACTGTTCCTGTTGATATATTTGAAATGACCGGAAGCGAAAAGATTGTTTATTTTTATTTAAATAATTGTAAGTGCTCAGCAAAAGTTTCTAATGATTATGATTTCTCGGATAATATAGAATTAAAGCTGAGTGTTAATGATATGTATTTCTTTGATAAGAATTCAGGAGAGCTTTTATAGTATGTTAAAACGGTATAAAAACATAATAATAACATTTTTTTTAGTCATTACTTTTTGTATTTCAATTTGCTTTGTGCCAATAAATGCTACACATCTAATTCCAATGGTTGAAGAACAAGCAAAGCAAGAGTATGGCTTAGAAGTACACGTTGAAAAACTTATTTTTAGATTCGGACCGGCATTAAAAATAAAAGCGCCTGTTATGCATGTAATGTATCCTGACGGTCAGAAGTTCGGACAATTAGATAATGTTAAATTCTATGTCCCATGGTCAACTTTATTTAAAAACAACATTTATGTTAATAAAATTTATGCAGATAAGTTTATTTTAAAAACAAGCTCAAATGATAAGTATCTTAAGGATTTAATCAATAGCATGCAGTCAAAAGAATTTGACATGTATCCGAACTTAATTTTTAAAAATTATAATATCTCATATACGTTGTATGATAAGAATAAACATTATCAGTTAAAGGGTAAAAATTTAGAATTATCAAAGCTATTAAGATATAAAAACCTAAAACTGAATACTGATGGAGAATTTATCATTAATGATACTCCGTATATTTCATACAATTTGTCATTAACTCCCAATTTAGATTTACCAAAAAGCAATAATATAGAATTTGATTTTTTTGATTTTTTAAATCAGATTGAAACATTGGATTTTCATTCCGATATTATAGCTGACATTAAACTATATAATGATAAAAATGAAAATCTTCAGATTTCAGGATTGGTAAATATAGATAATATATCAGTTTTGGATCCGAAAAACACTACTCCTAAAAGCTTTATATATTTAACGTTCTGGGGGAACAAAACGGGCATTCTCTCTAATATATATACATCCAATAACAAAAAAATATATACAGAAGGTGTAATTAATAATTCTAAGAAACCTGAAATTGAACTAAAGGTTAAAACTGACAAAATAAGAATTGCTGACATTTATCAAAAGCTTAAGCTTATTGCAAGCTGTTCAAGGTTTAAAGATATTGATGCTATAGATGGTGAAATAGTTGCTGATTTTAATCTTAAGGGTGATTTAAAAAAGATTAAGTCTTCAGGATATTTAAAAATTAATGATGCTTATATAAAATCAAAAGGAATTAATATTAATAAAATAACGTCAGATGTTGATTTTTCAAATAATTTTATCAATATATCAAATGCGACAGGGTACGTAAATAATGCACCAATATTATTGAAAGGCAGCATAAATCATGATATTAATCTGCAATTATTAATGAACAAAATTGACTTAAAGGAATTATTACCTGAAAATTATGGTGTAAAGTCCGGTCTAATTTCTATAGATGCAAACATAAGCGGTAAACTCGATAATATTATACACAAAGAAAATCTTATAATTGAAAAATTTAAGATGTTAAATTCAGGTAATGTAATATCTTTTGATAAACTAAATATTAATACAAACAAGGATAATGCAGCTTATATATCAAACATTATATTAAAACCTGCAAAAACTGAATTTATAAAGTTGCCTCAAGTTAAAATTTTAATAAACAATGATTCTTTAAAAATTAGTGACGCAAATATTTTTATGCCTAATTCTAAGATGAAATTCAGTGCAAACGTTACAAATTATAATACATCAGACTTAACTTTTAATTCTGAATTGTCCGGTATAATTAATTCTAAAGATTTAAGCGGATATACTAAAGCTTCTGTAGTATATCCTGCAAAAGTAAATATCTATGGCAATAAAAATGTTCAAAATCTTGATGCACAAATTCAATTAATAAATGCTTCAATCATGGATGAGCCTGCATTGATAAATTTAAATGCCCAAAAATCTGATAATACGTTAAAAATTGCAGATTTAAGCTTGTCTCCATTTACCGGAACATTAGCAAGTCTTCAAAAATCAAATAATAAATTTAATAAAAAAATAATAATTACAGGCATTATAGAAAATTTAAAAAATCCGTCTTTTAAAAATTTTAGAATATTTATTCCTCAACAGTTAAATTTAAATATACAAGATGTAGTAGCTCAAATAAAAGGTGATTTATTCATAAACGGTAATGTAATTAAACCTGAAATCATAGGACAATTGTCAATCTCAAGTTTAATTAATCAATATATGCAATTATCATTAAGTAATGCAGTAATAGATTTTAATAAGAATATTGCTGTCTTTAATGCTCCAATTATAAAAATTTTAGATTCTTCTTTTGGCATCAACGGCAATGTTTCAATGGATTTATCAAAGAATTTATTAATTAAAAATCTGAACATAAAGTCCAAATTTTTGAATATGGATACATTTTTGATGTATAAAGATAAGCTAATGTCAAATGATATACCGATAACAATAGAAGACGGGAAAATATATTCAGAGCGGATTGCTTCATCACTTTATGATTCAAATCTGTATGTATCAGCTTTAAATGCAGAGTTTAGCATGATGAATAAAATTTTAAAAATTAAAAACATTACATCTGATATGTACAATGGAAAATTAGCAGGAAATATAGAATATGATTTAAAAAATGATACATATAAAACATCAATGCAAGGCAGAGGTGTAAGTTCTTATCCGATATTTACCGTAGTATCACCTAAAAATGAATCTATAAGCGGTACAATGGATTTTGACATGAATATTGCAGGCAGTTTGTTATCAAAACAAAGTCTTAACGGAAATGTAAAATTTATCATTAAGAACGGTCATATGGGGACATTAGGCAAGCTTGAGCATTTATTATATGCTCAAAACGTAATTGCTGATAATATGTTAAGGACATCACTCGGGCTTATAACAAAAGCTATAACACTAAAAGATACAGGTCTGTTTAAGTACTTAAAAGGAGATATAGCGTTAAAAGACGGTGTTGCAAATATAAACATGATGCAATCGCAAGGACCGTTAATGTCATTGTATTTTAAAGGGCAATATAATATCTTAAACCAAAATGCAAAATTAGTAATTTTAGGCAGGTTATCTGATGAAATTACCTCATCTCTCGGTGCATTCGGAGAATTCTCCATCAATAAACTTATGCTCATGCTAACAGGAGAAGAGAATCCTTCTAATAGTATAATTGTAGATGATATAGAAAAATTACCGCAGCTTCCTACAAGAAATACTAAAGAGTTTAGATCAATTATTAACGGAAATATCGAAAAACCAAGTTCGGTTATTTTATTTAATTGGATATCATATACACATAAATCATTAAGACAGAAAGATATTAACACATCTAAAGAGAAGGTGCCTGACTTTATTGAAGCGCTCCCGTATTAATATTTATGTTTATAATATAAATTAATTGAGTTTTATAATAATGTAACTTATAATATGTATATGGATTTATTAAGTGAAGGTCAAAAATTAAGTCTTAGTTTTGAAAAAGACGGTAATGTAGTTGAAATTATCAGTACAATATCATCTATACAAGATGATAGGTTGGTTGTTGATTTACCGCCATATTTTATGCGTTATATTGAGTTTTTAGATGAAGGTAAACAGCTGACTGCAAAAGCTTTTTCTAAAATGGGTACAATAGATTTTAATACAGTTGTTATTGTATCGCCGTTAGAAGATGGAAATTTTACTATAGAACTTGATTACAATGCATTAAAATTAACCCCTAACGAAAATATTCCGTTTATCAGTGCAATAGAATCAATGCAGATGACACTGGATAATGATAGTTTCTCAGTAAAAACATTTGAGATATCTACTGATTATATAAAAATACACAGCAACCATGCTTTAAATATTGGTGATAATTACAGTTGTAAATTATATTTACCGTCTGATTATGGTATAATATCTTTTAAGGCTTCTGTTATCTCAAAAGATGAAGTTTATGATAATGAATTTACCTTATCTTATTATAGTATGACAGAATATGACAGACAGGCATTATTATATTATATGTACGTATATTCAAACAGTGAGCCCGGACAGGATTAAACATGAAAAAAATTATGGAAGAAAAAGAAAACAATAACGAAACAAAAATTAAAAACAAAATGTATTCTCAAATAGAGCGTTGCAAGTTGGATTTACAAAAAGATCCGACCAATCCTGCGTTGCATGTCAGGATGGGTGATTTATATTTAAAACAGCATTTGGATATTTTTAATGCAGGTCAATATATTGATGAAGCAATTACTGAATATCAGTTAGCAATGGAATCTTTATTGGATTCATATGAGATATTTTATAAATTAGGATTGGCTTTTTATTATAAGGGAGATCTGGACAAAGCTATTAATTATTTTACTACTGCATTAGAGAAAAAAAATAATTATTATAATGCATACTACATGCTTGCGGAAACATTTGTAAAAAAAGCACATTTTACAGATGCTATAGATGCTGCGGAGATGGCTGTTTGGAGTACTAAACTTGGCTCATCAAGTGCGCATTATTTATTGTATAAACTTTATGACGCATTATCTTTTAAAAATTTTAAAACAAAATGCAAAGCTCTGTCAGAAAAATTTAAAGCTTTTATTTTAACGCCATTTGACAGGATAGCAGTAAAAAATGTAATATCAAATTTGTCATATTTGAGATTTCTGCCGCTGTTTTTAAAAGGGTTTTATGCAATTCAAACAAAGAATTACGGTATGGCTATACAGTTATATAAGAATGCAACTGAAATTGCACCGGGTTTTGCGCCATTGTATTGCGTACTTGGAGATATTTATTTATCAACAGGTTATTTTGAAGATGCTATAACTGAATATAAAATGGCAATATGGTTGGATCCTTTTAATATAGCAGCACATAGACATTTGTGCAGAGCATATGAGGAGCAAGGTGATTATAACCAAGCAATTGATATATATAATAAGCTGATTGCAATGGCACCTAACATTCCTGATTTATACTCAAATCTGGCAAATATTTATTATATAAAAGGGGAATTCGATCTTGCAATATCAAATTATCAGACTGCAATAACTCTGAATCCAAGTCCGTCATGGACGAGTATAATTGCTCAAACGTTGGGGTTTGTCTATCAGGAAAGCAAGTCCGATCCGGATGCGGCTATATCAGCGTATCAAACAGCATATGTTCTTACGCCTGATGACATAGATATATATGTTAATTTAGGTAGTGCTTTTTATGATAAAGAAGATTATGATAATGCGCTGCAAATATATAGGCAAGCGTTAGAGTTTCAACCTCATAATGCCAAAATTCATTGTAATTTAGGCTTTTTATATTGGGGCAAGGGTGATACTGAAGAAGCTATGAAGTCATATGAATTAGCTATAAAATACAATGAAGATTATGATATTGCATATAATAATCTTGGTGTTATATATCTTGATGATTTAGGGCGTGTAAAAAAATCTATTGAATTGTTTAAAAAAGCTGTTGAAACAAATCCAAATTATGCGCTCGCTCATTTTAATCTTGCCAGAGCTATATCAATAGTCGGTGATAAAGTCGAAGCTGCTAAATTATACCAAATGGCTCAAGATATTAATAAAATTACTCAAGAAATTGATCCCAGAGATATTGCAGACAAAATTAGCGAACTATTTCAATCTTAGTTTGCGTTCAATTTAATTTTGTCATATAGTGTTAAAATAGTATGAAAGAAGATAATAATATAGGGTTTTCCCATTTAATAGAAAAAGAATTAAATTCTAATGATAAAATATTAAAACCTGATTTTAATCAAAAAACAGGGCGAGAGTTTCTTGCTTTTTATCTTCAATCAAAATTTAAACAGGTATTGGCTTACGATAATAAAGCAGAGCAGCCGATATTTACTGATGTTAAATATGATTTTATTCAGCGGTTTACAAAAAGATTGATACAAAATCCGACAAAAAGGATTATGGTCGGGATAACAGGTGAGTCTGCTTCCGGTAAGTCAACTATTTGTAATGAAATTAAACAAGTCATAGAAAAGTTTCAAATGCCTGTAACCATATTATCTACAGATAACTACTTTAATGACATATCAGCTCTTATTGCAAAATTCGGCTCTTTTGATGCATTACGTGATAATGGTTATGATGTTGATTCACCAAACAGTTTTCAATTAGATATATTAAAAGAGGATTTACAAAAAATATCAAATGGTGAAGATATTTATGCGCCTGAATATTTATTGAACGGGACAGGAGTTTCAGTTCCGCATGCAAAATATATTCCGTCAAATAAGATTGTTGTTGCGGAAGGTATGGCGACTATGTATGGTGATAATAAAGATATCTATGATGTTAAAGTATATGTTGAAACAGATTTGGCAATTAGAAAAGATCGTTTTTTAAAGAGAGCTTATACAGAGCGTAATCAGGATTTAGAAAATGCTAAAAAACATTGGGAGTATATACTTGTTGCCGGAGAAAAATATGTAAAACCATATAAAGCTAATGCTGATATTATCATAAATGGTGATTCTGACTTGGACTATTTTTCCAAAATTTTAGAGTATTTTTATACAATTACCAATAATTTTGAAAATTAATCTTTATTTTAAATCATTGTCAAAGTATCCGACTATAAACTTAAAAGTATTTAATGCTGCATCAATATCCATTGTTTTAGATTTGTTACCGCGCTTATTTTTAACAGTAATTGTATTATTGTCTAAGTCAACACTTTCAAGTACATATACATGCCATGTTCTTCCATCAAGCATTTTAAGTCCGGTGCCTATAACAAGACTGTGATTTTTATCTTTTGACATTCTTGTAAAAAGTTCCATGACTTCTTCTTTTCTTGATGACAGGTCAATATTAAAATCTGTTTCAGCTATATTAACGCTAGGTTCTATACCTGTTAAAATTTTCATAAAATGCGACGGAGTACTGTTTTCAAATGTATATGTTTTAAAATCATCTGTAAATCTGCAAATCCAAGGTTTTGCTTTGTACTGCTTTTCATATTCACCAACCGCAATATCTACAGTTCTTATAATCTTATTATCTTGTAAATTATAAAGTTTTTCATATCCTTTAACAGCAGAATCAGAGGGAATTGAATACTTAATTTTACTGCCATTTGGAGAAAATAAATAACAATTAATGATATCAGGGTTTTTGTCGTCGTATTCAATTTGTTTTTTTAATATTTTTCGACCGTTTTCAGTATGAGCCAGAGTTTCAAGTGTAGACATAATATAGCAGTCGCTAAAATGCTGCTGCGTATCTTTTAGTGAGTCTATATCATTATCACTGATACCTGCTTTAAATTGAATATTCTTAATATTAAAATAATTCCAACTACACTTCATATATATATTAAAATTTAAAATTATAAATTATTGCTTAATTGTTTCAAAAATGTTACAATTATCAAAGGAGAGCTTATGAAAAAAGTTATAATTGCCTCTGATCATGGAGGATATAATTTAAAGACCTCAATTATTGAACATCTTAAGTCTATAAATGTTGATATAGAAGATTACGGGTGCTACAGCTGTGAATCTTGTGACTATCCTATTTATGCTAAAAAGGTCGCAAATGATGTTGTGAATAATGATTGTTTGGGTATTTTAGTATGCGGTACCGGAATCGGTATGTCTATAGCAGCAAATAAAGTTAACGGAATCCGTGCATCACATTGCACTGATACCTATTCTGCAAAAATGACCCGTAAACATAACGATTCAAATATATTATGTTTAGGGGAACGTATAACAGGGACCGGACTTGCAATTGATATTGTTGACGTTTGGTTAAATACAGAATTTGATGGTGGTCGGCATCAAAATAGAATAGACATGATTTAGGAATTAAATATGACAGATAATATTACATCGTATAAATTTGCTTGTGCATTATCAAGAATATTGGATGAAAAGAAGGCTAATAATATTTCTATATTAAACATTAGTAATGTTTCATCTTTTGCAGACTATTTTGTTATATGTTCAGCTCAGACATCTACACAAGTCAAGGCATTAACCGAAAATTTGTCTGAAAAAGTAAAAGAATTGTTTTCGAGACTTCCTATCGGTAAAGAAAATGATATAAAAAATCGTTGGAACCTTCTTGATTACGGTGATGTTGTTGTGCACATATTGAATGATGAAGAACGCGCAACATATGCTATTGAAAAGTTTTGGAATCACGCATACAGTATCCCGAGAGAATCCTGGTTAGAAGATTCTAAAGAATATTCAGAATACGAGAAAATAGAAAGATAAAATATGGATAAAAAAGAATTAAATAAAGCTATTGAAAAAACCGTTTTAAAAATGGCCATAGAACCAAATAATACAGACCATTATCATGAATTGGCTAAATATTATGCAATGGATAATCAATATGAGAAAGTTATATCAGTTTATGAAAGCTTGCTTGAGATTGATCCAAAAGATATTCAAACTCTTTTAAATCTTGGTAGCATTTGGTTTTATGCAAAAGAATATAAAAAAGCTTTGAAATATTTTAATCAGGCAATGCTTGTTAATCCAAGCAATTACTTAGTTTATTACAATATTGCTAATACCTATGCAGAGATGAAAAATTTTTCAAAAGCATTACATTTTTATAATAGAACTTTAGATTTCAACTCACAAGACCCTGAAATATATAATGCGATAGCCCTTTTGTATCATGATTTTGAAGATTATGTAGAAGCAAAAGCTTATTATGAAAAATCACTTTCACTGGATTCTCAAAATTTAACAGCTCTCATTGATTTAGGCAACGTATGTTTTAAATTATATGATTACAAAAGTGCTCTTGAATATTATTATAAAGTATTTGAGATTGCACCGGATAATAAAACGGTAGCTTTATGTATTGCCAATACTTTAGCAGTGTGCAAAGATAAAGATAAATGTTATCAGTATTTTGATAAAGCACTTAAGTTAGATGGTGATAACTATAAAGCATACATTTGTTATGCTATTGCGAAATCAGATTTTAAAGATTATGATGATGCTGTTAAATTGTATCAAAAAGCCATTGAGTTAAATGATAGTGAAGCTAATGCATATATATTATTGGGTAATTTATATTCGAACATAAGAAAATATTCAGAAGCTGAGGAGCAATATAAAAATGCTCTAAAAATAAATAAGTTGGATCCAAGCATATATGTATTAGTAGCTAATGTATTTTATATGAATAACCAAGTTGAAAAGGCTATAAATTCTTATAGAGCAGCCGTAAATATGCGTCCGGAAAATGATGAATACAAACTTGTGTTTATACAAGTTTTGGAAGATTATATTAAAGAAGCAAGAAAGGATGATTTACTTGAAGCCGTCTAATTCAGTATATACAATAGAAAGAATTATTTCAGCATTGTCTTATTTAACTGCTGGAATGGCAGGTTTTATATGGCTTATAATAGCAGCTATATTTAAAAAGAGTATAAGATCATTTCTAATGTATCATATTATGCAATCAATATTTATATCAATTGCGTACTATATTTTTATTGAATTGTATAAGCTTATTTATATTGCGTTTGCTAAGATTCCTATAATTAATTCTTTGTTATTTTTATTAAATTCAATGCTGATGAGTCCGATACCGTTTTTATTTGGGCTTTCTTTGCTTCAAGCAATAACAACGACAGTAATAATTTATTTGGTACTTACTTCATTTATGGGTCTATACAGTTATATACCTTGGATTTCTAATATTATAAAAACAAATACCGGTAACAGATAATTTATAACACCATAGCCAGTATCATAAGTATCATAGCTCCAATTTCCATTGCGGTTGACATGTGTTGGCTGAATTTTTGAGAATCATATTTCTGTTTTGATTTTTGTGCTTTTTGAGCGCTATTCAAACGTTTTATACGAGTTTTTACATCTTCATTTGAAAACTCAGTCCCGAAGGTATCATATTCAAGTTGGGTTAAATCATCATACAAATTTTCTTTCGATAACATTGAATTATCAGTATTATTATAATCGCCATAATTAGTATATGGTCTTGTATAATTTTTTTGCCCGAACGGCATTTTAAATTTATTTATAAAAGAGTTTCCTCTATTTGCATCTGTATAAGTTCTATCATAATTATCATAATTTTCTGCTTCTTCATTATTAGCAATATATTCAGGTGCAATTTTAGCCTTTATTCTCTCCATTCGTTTTGAATAGTCATCGACATCATATATTTTCCCGAATAATTTTTTTTCTATTGTAACTATTCTTGTGTGAAAATCTCTGTTTTTATACGTTTTATTAAATAATTTCTGTTCAATTTCATCAACAATAGGATAGTTAACATTTGATTCTTCTTCAGCATTTTCTTCTGCTAAAAATGTATCACGAACTGCAGGAATTTCTAAACCAATTACATCGGCTGAAATATCACCTGATAATTTTGAGATTCTATTATTTATATTTCCTGAGCCTGTTTGACCATATATTGTTTTTTCAAGCCTTTTAACCCTATTTTCATTAGAGTCATTTTTATAATCGAAACCAAATATTGAATTTTCAATTTTTGATAAGTTATCACTAATACCTGCAAATACAGGGAAATTTAAATATATATTAAAAACAATTATTAATGTTAATATTTTAATAAAAAATTTTGTCATAAAATCACCATAGTAAAACTATAAGGTGGTTTTACATTTATAACTATTGGACGATAAAATGATAAAATTTTATAAAATTGTAATCATAAATTACTAAGATTATTTTCTACTATTTGATTATTATTAACATTAACGGCTAAGTATATTTATTTAATATAAATTTTTGCAAAATCTAAATCATCTTTTACAGTAATTTTAATATTCTTATATGAACCATTAACCATATAAACGGGAATTCCTAATTCTTCGAGCATAGAACAATCATCGGTATAATTCTTATCTGATAATTTAATATGTGCATCTTTTATTAATGAAGTTTTAAAACCTTGCGGGGTTTGAGTGTTATATAATTTAGAACGATCTATTGTCTTTATAATTTTATTATTTTCATCAACTAATTTTATAGTATCATTTGTTTTTGTCATTACACTAACTGCACCGTATTTAAGTGTTGCAGAGATTGTCTCATATATAATTTCTTGTGTTATAAGCGGTCTTGCGCCATCATGAATCAGTACATAATCATTTTTGATTGCATTTAAACCATTAAAAACAGACTTTTGCCTTGATTCTCCTCCATTAATAATTTTAATTTTTGAATAATTTTTGAATAAATCGCAAATCTCATTATATATATTGATATTGGCTGGAATTACTATTTCATCAATTTGGTCTATAGGTATAAATTTACTTACTGTATGTTCAATAACAGTTTTTTTACCGATTTTGTCTAATAATTTATTAGTATTTCCGTATCGTGACGATGTACCGCCTGCAGTTATAATTAAAGAAAAATTATCCATTATTATCTCCAAAATGATTGTATACACTAAGTTCATTATAATTATTGTATTTTTTACCTGAAATATCTAATCTTATTCCGTCATAAGGAAGAACTTTTCCTATATAAGATGCATTATTTATAATTGATTCGTATTTTTCCGGAATACAAGCAACAAGCTTGTAATCTTCACCCCCAAATAAAACTTGCTCTGCTGAAACTTTATCAGGGTGAGGAATTTTATCGTAATTTACAACAATTTTTACATTACTTGCTTCAGCAATTTTATACAGCGCATCAGCAAGACCGTCAGAAGTATCCATCATTGCATATGGTTCTTTTACCGTTTGTGAAACATCTTGAGAAAATTTATATTCTAATTCCGGTTCTAAGTGAGCTTTAATAAACTCTATATTGTTCCCATTATGTAATAATTCATACAGACCGGCTGAACTCATACCATGCATACCCTTTACAATAACGGAATATCCTTCTAAAGCATTTTTTCTTGATGATATATTACGATTATAAGTGCTTCCTATTGCCGTTATTGATATCATAATTTTATCTGTTGAGCCTGTAATATCACCGCCTACTATTTTGGCTCCATGTAATGCTGCATTTGCGCCAATATAAAAATTTTTAATATATTCATTAGTTATATTATTTGGAAGAGAAAGAGCTATTGTTACATATTTTGGCTCCGCACCTGATGCCAATATGTCGCTGATATTTACGGATATTGACTTGTAGCCCAATTGATATGGGGTGCATAAGTCTCTTTTAAAATGTATGTCTTCTACCAAACTATCTTGAGACACTACTATGTTAAGGTCTTTTAAGTATGCACAGTCATCACCTATATAGTCACCGGAGACCGTATTGTTTATTATATTTAATATCTCATATTCTTTCATAAAATTAATTATATCAAAAAACGATAATAATTTCTTTGTTATCCTTGCTTTTAGCCCATATACTTGATAAAATAAATGTTATGAGGGATTATGAACCATATTATACTGAAGACGGTTCTATTGGGCTTTATTCGTATTCTGATAAAGATGTGTATCATTCAAAATTCGGTGCACTCACTGAAGCATGGGAAAAATTTATCATTCCGTCAGGAATCGATAAGTTAATGGAAACAAAACAAGATATTAATGTATTGGATGTCTGTTACGGAATCGGATATAATACAAAAGCTTTAATGAGTCATGTTATTAATAATAATATAAGTATATTGACTAAAAAAACAATTATTCAAAAACTTGCCAACTTCGTTTCGGTATATACTAATAAAATCTTGCCTAAAAAAATAAGCAGATTATTTTCATGTAACGATACGATATATGAAAATAATCCTTTGCCACACATTAAGATTGATTGTTTAGATATTAATGAAGAACTTGTAAAATTATCACCTTTATTTATAACAATTAAAACTCCGGGTGAATATTATTATGAATTTGTTCCTAAATTTTTATCCTGTTTCGATAGTTATTATACCTTTAAAAATATTTATGAAAATATAGCATCAATCTTTTACCCAAAAAACCGAAAAGAAATAACAGAATTGCTCAATTTAAAATTTAAGAGCATGCATATAGATAATGAATATAAAGTTAATAAATTAGTTAACTATTTATTAATTGATAAAATGAGCAGAATTTATCACCAAAATTATATTGATGATGAGCTGAAAAAAATTCTCACTTCAAAAGACATTTCTAAATTTTTTGACAAATCTATGATAAAATATGCTAAATTTAATCGTATTTTGGGATATAATTTGTTGTCACAGTTGAAAATATCGACCTTCTTACATAATATATATTATGCAACCCTATCGAAGCGATATAAAAATGCAGATATTAAAGCGATTAAAAAGCTTTTTAGTCTTAATTTTTTTATCAATGATGCAAGAAAAAGCATAAAATCCATAAATGATAAATATGATTTTATATTTCTTGATGCTTTTTCATACACAAAAGCTCCGCAGCTTTGGTCATTAGAATTCATTTCAGAACTTAATAATCGTTTAGCTGATGGTGGTATTATTATTACATATTCATGTTCCGCTCAAATTAGAAATACTTTTATTGAAAACAATTTATATGTAGGTAAAATTTATAATAAAAAAGAAAATAAATTTGTGGGTACTATTGCTTCAAATGATAAGTCAAAAATTGAGTATCCGTTAAATAACTATGAAATTGGATTGTGTAACACTAAGGCAGGTATTCCTTATCATGATCCAAATCTGGTTTTTAGTAATAAAGAAATTCTGGAACTTAGAGAATTCGAATTTAGGCACAGTAATTTGATGAGTTCATCTAAATATATGAAATTACATAATTTATGAGGTTAAAATGAATAATTACGATATTGTTGTTGTTGGCGGCGGTCCTGCAGGTTGTGCTTGCGCTTATACTGCTGCGAAATACGGTCTTAAAGTACTATTATTAGAACAAAACACATTTTTAGGCGGTTCTATAACCTCTTCTTTGGTAATTCCGGCAATGAATACATCAGATAATTCTATAAATAATGATTTCTTTGATGCATTTTATGATGAATTAAATAAAATTGGCGGTGCTATAACTTATTCGGACGGAAATAAAGGATGGTTTAATCCCGAACTGGTAAAAATTGTTTTGGATAAAATGATGAAAGAAGTAAAAGTTGATGTATTATTTGAAACATATGTAGAAAAAATACAAGACGAATTATTATCATATATCGTAACGATATGTGCACATAACATAAGACATTTTCCAAAAGAATTATTGCCATCTATCGAAACGAACTATGTTGTAGATGCAACAGGTGACGCAACAATTTGCAAAATGTTAGATTGTGAATTTATAGACCAGAACAATGAACCTACGCAACCTGTTAGTCTGAGGTTTATCATGTCTGGTATAAATACAACTTTATTTTCTAAATGGTTAATGGAGTATGACCACAATCGAAGTGTTACTACAAGTTCTGTTGTGGACAATAAAACTTACCTGTCTACAGCGTATACATGGGATACTAATATTAAGTGGGCTTTAGAACCTCTGTTTAAAAAGGGTATAGCAGACGGTATTATAACTGAGGAAGATTCAAACTATTTTCAAATATTCTCTGTTGCGGGTACTGCTGATGCCATAGCATTCAATTGCCCGCGGATTTTGAACAATAATTTAACAAGATCTGAGGCTTATATACAAGGCAGAGAAAGTATTTTAAGAATATCTGACTTTTGTAAAAAGTATTTCCCGGGATTTAAAGATGCATATATATCATCTATAGCCAATAATTTGGGGGTTCGCTTGTCTCACAGAGTAAAAGGCAAATATATTTACACCAAAGAGGATTTAATTTCAGGAAAACAATTTGATAATCCAGTTGTAATTTCAAATTATCCTATTGATGTTCATTCCTCATCAAAAGACAGTTCAACACTTGAATTTGTTAATCAAGAGTACCAATTGCCTATCGAATCATTAATGGTTAAAAACAATTTATTTGTTATCGGAAGGTGTTTATCTGCAGATTTTGAAGCGCAGGCAGCTCTAAGAATTATTCCGTCCTGTTTCTCTATGGGTGAAGGGGTTGCAAAACACTTAGCAATTAATATTATGCCTTAAAACGGTATTTCAACTATAAATGTGGAACCGTTATTAACCTCGCTAATCAGTGATATTTTACCTTCATGCAGTTCTACCAGCTCTTTTGTAATTGTTAAGCCAAGACCTGTTGAACTTTCTTTTTTGGTGAATGCATTATCAAGCTGTACAAATTTTGCAAATATTTTACCGTGATACTTTGGATCTATACCGACACCATTATCATGAACCGCAATTTTATATGATTCATCAGTAAAACTTACAATTATATCAACGTTATTATTTTCCGGAGAATATTTTATTGCATTACTTACTAAATTGTATAAAATTTGTTGGATTTTTTGATAATCGGCAAATACCTCAAAATCTTCAGCTAAATCGACATTAATATTAATTTTTTTCTTTAAAGCCAACGGCATTAATATGTTGGAAACTTCTGTTACTGCCCTTGATATCCAGAAACGACTTTTTACTATTTTCATAGCATTAGCTTCTATTTTAGACATATCAAGAATTTCATTAATCATGCCAAGAAGATGAGTTCCTGAAGCTTTTATGTCATTAATGTAATCTTTTTGTTTATCATTCAAATTTCCATATAATTCAGTACCTAAAATATCGGCAAAACCCAGTATTGAATTAAGAGGAGTGCGCAATTCATGTGAAATGTTAGCTAAAAATTCATTTTTGACTTTATCTGCTTCAAGAATTTTTTCATTTTGTTCTTTTATAGTTTTATATGCTTCATTTTTTTCTAAAATTCCGTCTTTTAACGCTTTTAATTGAACCTTAAATACATTTGATAATTCTATATCTTTTAATATGTATGCCAAAATTGATGCTGCTGCATTTAATGCATTCAAATCTTCTTCATTATAAAAATTTATACTTTTTGAACATAATATAATTATTCCAAACACAGTAGATTTAATGCTCAATTTTGAGATTAAAAATGATTTTAGACCATATTCACCAAGTTTTAACTTATTGATTATTGAATTATTAGTATCTGTTATACAACTGTCTTTTGAGAAAACAAATCCATTTTCTTCTGTGTTTAGATTATAAATTGAATCAATTCTCTTATCTTCAATCGAGTTATAACTGTATTTTAACTGTAAACTTTCAGGGTTTGCATAATATATAAATGCTTCATTAAAGGCTAGAATTTTTTCTAATTTTTTAAAAATATCAATCTCACCTTTTACATTTGATTCAAAAAGGCTTGGCAAGTATTTTAAAATTCTATCATAAGATATTAAAGTCATAGCTTATTTCCTATATTTTAGCCCGCCGATAAAGAAAAAATATCGTAAATTTCCTGATCGGAGAGCTCAGTGATAATTTTCTCACCTTCATATACTGCAAGATCTGCAAGTTCCTTTTTGGATTTTAACATTTCATCTATTTTTTCTTCAAATGTTCCGAGTGTAATCATTCTATGCACCATAACATTTTTATCTTGACCGATACGATATGTACGGTCTGTTGCTTGATCTTCTACGGCAGGGTTCCACCATAAATCATAATGAATTACGTTTGTTGCACTTGTTAAGTTTAAACCTGTGCCGCCCGCTTTTAGAGAAAGAATCATAATTTTTCTATCATCATTATTTTGAAAATCATCAATCATAGATTCTCTCTGAGGAACAGTTAAAGAACCATGGAAAAATGAAGGTTCGGTATTACATTCTTCCGATAATATTTTTACAAGCAAATCTCCCATTTCTTTATACTGTGTGAAAATAAGCATTTTTTCATTATTATCAATAATGTTATTGACTAAATCTACGCATTTTTCAGCCTTACCAGACAGCTCTTTTGCCATTTCTCCTGACTTTAGGAATTGATAAGGATGGTTGCATATTTGTTTTAAAGCTGTTATTAGCTTGAATATATTTCCTCTTCTGTTAACTCCCGTAAAGCCGGAAATTTTGTCCATCATTTCATTTAATGTTTTTTCATATAAAATTGCTTGAGATTTTGCCAGATAACAATAATCGTTAATAACCATTTTATCCGGTAAATCTGATATAACAGCTTTATCAGTTTTAAGCCGTCTTAAAACAAACGGTGATACTGATAGTTTAAGCTTTGAAGCTCTTGAATGTTCTTTGAACCTTTCTATAGGCACAGCATAACTTTTTTGGAAATCTTTCAAAGAACCTAAGTATCCTTTATTGATAAAGTCAAATATACTCCATAGTTCAGTTAATCTATTTTCTACAGGGGTACCTGTCATTGCAATTTTTATGTCAGATTTCATAGATTTAATTGCTATTGTTTGCGCTGTATCAGGATTTTTAATATTTTGTGCTTCATCAACTACGACCATACCCCAAATATTTTTTTTCATCTCTTCAACATCAATTCTCATAATAGCATAAGTAGTAAGAATTACGTCTGTTTTCAAATCCAACTTTCTGTCGAGTCCATGGTAAGTTGAAACTTTAAGAGATGGTCCAAACATTTGAAGTTCTTTCATCCAATTTCCCATAAGTGTTGTCGGACATATAACAAGCACAGGATTTTTAAGTTTGTTCTCTTCTTTTAATTTTAGAATTAATGCAATTACTTGAATAGTTTTACCTAAACCCATATCATCAGCCATACAACAGCCAAATCCTTTTGATACATTGGTCCAAAGCCACTTTAAACCGGTTTGCTGATAGGGTCTTAAATCCCCGGTTAAACTGTCAGGCTGAGTGACTTCTACAGGTTTAGCAAAGTCTTTAATGACATTAGCGTATGCATCATCATAATTAAATTCGTAATTTTGCAGTTGACCTGACATTGATGCATGAATAAGTTCAAGTCTTGTCATTTTTTTGTGGTTTGCATTTTTAATCTGATCGACAAGTTTTAGTCCTTCAGACTTATCTACTAAAATATACTTACCTCTATACTGAATAAGACCATTACTTTCTCCAACAAGTTTTTCAAATTCTTCTAATGATATTTTTTCGTCTCCCAAAGAGATTTCATATGAAAATTCTAAAATATCATCTAATGAAATTGCGCTCGATGATACGGTATTAAAAATTTGCATCAGTTCTGCCGAGCGAGATTCTCTAACTCTGGCGTTAATTGAAGCTCTTGGCACTATTATATTTGTAAGTTCATCCGGCAATATAACTTCAATTTGAGCTTTTTGAAGATAGTATGCTGTTTGTGCAATTATTTTATAAACTTCATTTAAACTTAAATTTAATGCGAGTTTTTCTTCATCTTCAAACAATGTTTCAAGCTCAGGCATATATCTTAAGGCATAATTTAACTGCTTTTCAATAATTTTGCCGATATCTTGAGTATTTAATTCCCATATTTCATCTTTATGATATAAATCATCTAAAAGAATTGTTTCATTTGTTTTACGATTCTTTATGTGAATTTTTAATTCAAATTTATCATCGTCGATTTTATTAACCTTAAAGAAAGGAATTAAATCATATTTTCCAAGATAGAGTTCATCAAACCATTGCGCGATATTCTCCGCTACATCTTTACCTTTTAGCAGACATTTCTGCTCTAAGTCTTTCAGCATATAATGACCTGATTTAATATCTTTGAATCTATATGCTTTAATACCCAAAAATTTGTATATAAGGTAATTTAAGTATTCTCTTACAAATCTTTCAACAAAGTTTTTAGGTTTTTCACCTTTAATAAATAAATTTTCCGGCAAATTATTTTCCAATTCATTTATTATCCTTGCTGATTCAGCGTTTGAAATAATCGGTTCATAAACAATCCTGAACATACTGCCTGAAGATGTGTCACGTTTATGTACGGCAGGAATAAAATACAGTTTTTCAATAAGCTTCATCACAAAATGAGTAAGTTTATTAAAATAAGCAAAAGTTTGAGTTAAAGACGAAAAATCGATAACTTCTCCAAAACCGCCGAAGTAGTCTAATACCAAATCTAACGGCATTACATATCCTATTTCTCCGTTTACTTCTTTTGAACTGAATCTAAACATTGAACCTTTTGATTTCAAATAAAATTGAAAGTTATTAGTAGGAGTAACAAAGAAACTTAATTTAGGATTAGTAACAGTACCGTCATTAATTAAGAAAAAGTCAGTATTTCTGACAGGAGAATTCGGAGATAAAAATATACCTTCAAATTCATCTTCAACCAGCTGATAAATAAGGCTTAAAGTATACCTAAAGTCTTTATTTTTAAAACCGTTAGGATTCTCGCTTAAGTTATAAAAAAACTCATCTACGTTGTTTTTCTTTAATGATAAATCTATATTTAATGCTTTTGTTTCTTGTTCCATTTAAAATCTCCTCCCTCTCATGAGGAGAGGGCTGGGGTGAGGTGTTCACCCGCATGCTACATATGTTTTTTTGTGTCACCAAACCTACATTATTATCTTGTTCTTGTTGTCGGGTTAAAACCCGACCTATGTGCTGTCTTTTGGTCGGTTGGCACGCTCACGCTTTGCCCACCCTACATATTATTTGTTACACCGGTAATCATAAATTCCTTTTACAAAAATTATTTTCTGTTTGCAGGATGTGGTGTACCGCACCACTATACATTCACGCTAATTTTCAACATACTCTTACCTGTCATCTCAGCAGGTTGTTTAATTCCCATTATTTGAAGAACTGTAGGTGCTACATCACATAAAGCGCCGTCATCACGAAGTTCAATCTCATAAGGTGCATTTATAACAACAAACGGAACAACATTGGTTGTATGTGCTGTATGCGGTTTACCTGTTTCCTCATTAAACATAACTTCAGCATTCCCATGGTCTGCAGTTAAAAGCATTGTTATACCGTATTCTTTGCATTTATCTGCTATTTTACCTACACAAGTATCAACAGTTTTGCAAGCAATTTCGGCAGCTTCCAATACTCCTGTATGACCGACCATGTCAGGATTTGCGAAGTTTACCAATATAAATCCGTAATCTTTATTTTCTATAGCAGAAAGAACGTTTTCACAAACTTCTGGAGCGCTCATTTCCGGTTGTAAGTCATATGTTGCAACTTTTGGAGAAGCAACCAATTTTCTTGTTTCATGAGGTTGAGGCTCATCGATTCCACCATTAAAGAAGAAGGTAACGTGTGCGTATTTTTCTGTTTCAGCTGTTCTGAATTGATTAATGCCGTTTGCTTCCAGAACATCGCCTAAAATATTTACAGGCTTAGTTTTAGGAAATGCTACAGGGAAAGTAAATGTTGCATCATAACTTGTCATTGTGCAGTAATAAATATTTGATAAAACTTTCTTTCTTTCAAATCCGTCAAAATCTTTAAAGTTAATGGCTTTTGAGATTTCTCTTGCTCTATCCGGTCTGTAATTAAAGAAAATTATTGCATCATTATCATGGATTCTGCTTTCTTCTCCACTGATTACAGTCGGTAGAACAAACTCATCTGTTATGCCGTTTGCATAGGATGCTTTAACACCTTCTACAGCTGAATTTGCTTTTTCACCCTCGCCAAATAACAGACAGTTATAACCTTTTTCAACTCTATCCCATCTGTTATCTCTGTCCATTATATAATAACGTCCGACAACTGATGCAATTTTAGGTAAATTATATTTTGAAAGTTCATCTTCTACAGTTTGTAAATATGTACATGCGCTTGACGGAGGAGTATCACGGCCATCCAAAAATGCGTGAACATAAACATTATTCAATCCTTCATCTGAAGCCAGTTTAATTAAAGCAAGCAAATGGTCTAAAGACGAATGAACTCCGCCTGTTGAAACAAGACCGTATATATGTAATGAAGAATTATTCTTTTTAGCGTGGTTAATTGCTTCTAAGAATTTTTCATTCTTAAAGAAAGAGCCGTCTTTTATAGCATTATTAATTTTGGATAAATCCTGATAAACGATTCTTCCTGCACCTAAATTTAAGTGACCTACTTCACTATTTCCCATCTGTCCTGCCGGTAATCCTACATATTCGCCATCTGCATGTATTTTTGTTGACGGATATTCTTTCATTAAATTTGGAACATTATCAGCATTGCATAACTTTGTAGCATCATAATTGCTACTATTATCATTTTCGGATATTCCCCATCCGTCCATTATACATAATAGAACTCTATTTGTCATATTTTAATCCTCTCACTTTAACTATTTATCCTGATTATTGTATGATAAACAGGGACAAATGTAAACAATATAATAAGTGCTATTTATTTATAATATCCAGTAAATCTTCAAATTCTTCAAGTTTTATATCTGACGTAAGTGAAATTCTTAATCTTGAACTTCCTTGCGGAACTGTTGGCGGACGTATTGCCGGAATATAATAACCTTTTGCGCGCAAATTTTCTGATATCTTAACAGTGTTTTCATTATCGCCGGTTATTATGGGAATAATATGAGTTTTTGATATAGTTTGCACACCTCTTAGCTTTAACAAAGCATGAGATGCCTTAATTATATGATTTAACTTATCTTTTTGTTTATATAAAATTGATTTTTTTTCGTTAAGCAGCCAGTTAGACCAAGCAATATTAATTGGTGGAATAGAAGTCGAAAAAATAAAAGAACGTGCTTTATTAATCAAATAAGTTATTATTAAATTACTTGAAGCACAAAATGCTCCAAAAGAACCGACAGCTTTTCCGAATGTTGCTGTAATTATATCGATGCCTTCACCATTTGAAACTCCGCCTAAATCTTTACCGTATGCGCAAAATGCGTGAGCTTCATCTAACATTAGCAAGCAATTGTACTTATTTTTCAATTCTACCAATTTATTAATATCTGCGATATCGCCATCCATACTAAAGACTGATTCTGAAACAATTATAGCTCTGTTATACAAGTTTCGTTTTTCTTTTAACAGTTTTTCCAGATGATCATAATCGCAATGTTTATAGCGGAAGTAATTTCCGCCGCATAATTTCATGCCATCAATAATACTTGCGTGATTGAGTTTATCAGAAAAAATAACATCCCCCTTAGATATTAATGCTGATATAACACCAAGATTAGCTTGATAACCTGTATTAAATATTAATGCGGATTCCTGACGGAATATTTTTGCAACAGTTTTTTCCAGATTTTTATAATCAGGAGAAGAACCTGTTAACAACCTTGCAGATGCTGATGACATTAGACAGTCTGAATAGCATTCCAGAAATTCTTGTCTTAAATCATCTTTAGTACTAATTCCGAGATAATCATTAGAAGACATATTTATATACTCAATTCCGTCAACCACAATTTTCCCGTCAGATTTAGATTCTATATCCGGAATGTTGCGCAGCTGATTATTTATTTTTAATTTATTCAGTTCTTCCGCTATTCTATCCATTTTACTTTTTATTTAATATTTCCTTTGCTTTTTCTAACTGTATGTCATTCTTACTGTTATCAAGAAAATCAATGTCTGTACCGACTTCAATATCAGGTTTTATTCCTAATTTATTAATATCAGTACCATTTGGTGTTAGATACTTAGCAATAGTTACATTTACACCTGTTCTGTTCGGCAATGGAACAACTTTCTGGACTAATCCTTTACCGAATGTCTTATTCCCGACCAGAGTAGCTTTATGGGCATCTTTTAGTGCTCCGGATAATATTTCACTTGCACTTGCGCTAATACCGTTTACAAGTATTACAATCGGTTTATTTAGTATTGCGCCTTCATTCTTAGCTTTAATTGACTTTTTATATCCATTTCTGTAGATTATGTCTACAATTGTACCCTGATCAATAAATCTGTCAGCAATAAAAACAGCATTATCTAACAATCCGCCTGTATTACCTCTTAAATCAATTATCAAAGAATCGGTATTTTTTGTATTATTCAAAGCCTCTATGAATTCATTCGGAGTAGTTCCGCTCATAAAACTTATTATTTTAATATACCCGATATGATCATCTAATATCGAACTTTTTACTGATTTAATTTTAATCTCTTTGCGCTTTATTATCTTTGTTAACTTTTTATTATCACGCAAAATAACTAATTCAACAACACTATTTTCAGGACCTCTTACAAGAGCAGCTACTTCAGATATATTCATACCTGAAATATCTTTTCCGTCAACAGATATAATAATATCTCCCTGTTTTAATTGTGCAAAATCAGCAGGAGTTCCCGGCATTACATTAAAAATTTCTGTTTTTCCTGAGTTCGTATGAATATTAACACCAATACCGTATATTTTGGACGTGATTGATGTAGTTAGTTCTTCAAAATCCTTCTTAGTCATAAATCTGGTATACGGTTCATCCAAACTTGATATCATTGTATCAATTGCTACTTTTGCATCGTCATCTGTTTTTATTTTGCCTTTATATCTTTCAAGCCAACGGCTCCAATTTTGATGATTAAAACTTGGTTCATAATATTCTTTTGAAATAACTCGCCAAGTTCTTTCAAACAGATGTTGTGGTGTTATCTCGTCATTATTTACCATTTCTTGATGCAAGAAATGCAAATTTGCTTTGGTAAATATTGATAAAAATACATTATTGAATATTACTAGTATTAAAACGGATAATATAAAAATTATTAATTGTTTTTTCTTCATATCACAATTTAACACCAATGAGTAAATATTAGCAATATGCTATTTTCATTCATTCGTATTAATTAAATATTCTGTAACATTATACTTATTATTTGGCATCAAATCCGGGTGAAGTTAACGGTAAATTTTTATATCCGTTATTTGCATAAACAGTTTTCTTTATGTACTTATTAGTATAATTTCCTTTATCAAGCAGCTGTTTTAATATATTTTCTCTGGTAACAAGCGGTGATTCAAGATTATTAGATTCAGGATATTTTTTCAAAATTTCTGACCAAACAACAGCTTCCATTGTCCATGCATAAGTTTCTTCACTTAGAGAATTGTATTCATCCTGATGTAACGCTTCATGTGATAATAGTGCAGCTAATGCACCCGGAGGAGCATACTGATGCTTAGGATTTATAAATATATACAATTTTCCTCTCTTTTTCCACCCAATTGCATCAAATGTAGAGTATGCAGGATCAATTTCCGACAAATCCTTAAATTCTATTTTTACCGGATATTGTGTTAAATTGTTTCCTAATATTGCTTTTCTTGAAAATTCACCGGATGTATCTTTTAACATGTCTAATGCAACATGAAAAATTTGTTCATTTGAAACTTTTGAATATTCAGGTGATATTTTATCAATATATTCTTGAGTATACTTTTGCGGCAGAATAACATTTTCAGGTACCGGCTCATAACTTTTTGCGTAGGATGATGCAGTCCCAATATATAACATAGTAAGAAATATTATTAATCTTTTCATTCAACTGTCCTCATTGTTATAATATTATATACTTTTGTCAATATAAAAGTCAAAATTAGTGTTTTATAATATTTATTTACAAATAAAATTTGCATGTTGACTTTTAAGTATTTTTTTTATATTATTCTCTCATAGTCGCAGAAAGTTAGTATCCTGTTAGGATTTAAATTGAGATTCAAGCTAGCCGAGACCCGGAACAATAATGTTCTGAATTCTTAAATATAAATAGCTTTAAGATTGTAGGTTTTGCGATAAAAAAGGTTGCAAAATCTTTTTTGTATGAAAGGTCGATCGGAATATAATCCGATAATTATATAATAACTCGATAATGAGGTTAATAAAAAGGAGCAAAAAATGTCAACAAAAGCTTTTAAAGATGATAAGATTAAACTTATTAAAGAAAAAGTTGATAAAGCACAAGTTGCTATTGTTACCGAATACAAAGGCTTCAGCGTAGAAGAAATTACTAAGCTGAGAAGATCTCTTCAAAAAGATGGCGGCGATTATATGGTTACTAAAAATACTCTTGCCAAAATTGCTGTTAAAGATACTCCGTATGAAGTATTATCTGATATCTTTAAAGGACCTATAGCAATTGCATTTGGATATGAAGATCAAGTAGCACCTGCAAAAGCTTTATC
>ODAI012182869.1_pt1 | contig 28925 bp, 24 predicted proteins | sample 1539321 | NCBI WGS metagenome assembly ODAI01 (sample SAMN02144231, study PRJEB22623) | gut metagenome | biome: sheep rumen | host: Ovis aries | place: New Zealand
CCCCATATTATTCCAACAAATCCCAATCCGGTGCTGAATGACGAGGTGAATCAGGATGAAAAAGAGACTTACATTTGTTTTATCGGTGCTGCTTCTGGGGCTTCTGACCGCCTGCAGCGGTGGGGGCGGAAAAGGCGGCGGGAACGGTGATCCTGTGACCGGAAATATCGGCGAGGGTACGGAGGATATTTATCCCGAAGAGCGAAATAAATGGAAAGAAAGCACTGATGTTTCTGATATCGAACCCTGGTCTGCGGAAGGAAAACACTTTGTTTCTCCCGATTCCGGTCAGGGACACTGGGAACTGACGAACTTTACAAAATTCGAGGCGTTTATGGACAGCTGGGAGACGGATGATTACAGCGCCAGGGTGCGCCGTGGCAGAGAAGACGAACGGGAGGATTTATTCTTTGATTTCGATGCCGGAAGCCGTACCTCTGAGGTTATCGTGAAGGCCGGCGCCCTGGAGGAATGCTATCTCCCGGGGGGCGAATGCAGGACGAGGGTTACCTTCCAATATCCTAAGGAGGATGAGGAGGATGCCTTCTGGGATCTCTTTGGCTCAATGTATTTTGCGGATATTAAGGAGGACGGGGATGCTCCCTTCGGACAGGCAGTGACGATACGCGATTATTGCTATAAGCATCCGGGAAGGGAACGCGCGCTGCCGATGAAGTATTTCTCCTTAAAAAATGAGCTTTGCGATCCGAAGGGGGTGCCGTATAACAAAGAGCTAAATAATGCTTATTTTGAAATGACGGGAACCTTTCCGAAAATGATAGAAGACGGAGATAAGGTCTTTCTTGTGCTGGATCTCTTCAAGGAGGCCGGGGGAGATCCGGTTATCCGGGATACATGGGAATATACCTGGGTTGAGGGAAGTATCGAAGAGGACGAAGATCTCTTCGAAGAGCGGACGGAGGAAGGAGATCATACCGGAGCCCCCGATTGGATGTGTTACGAGCATCCCGGCAAGTGGACGCTTAAAGATATTCAATATATCGGAGCCGTAAATGAGAGCATGGAGCAGGACGGGGTCAGTGTGGAAGCCAAACGTTACGGCGTGGACGGTCAGAAGATAGTGTACCGCTTTGTGGATACGAAAAGCGGTGATACCTGTACCATGGAGATCCCGGAGCTTTATTTCGGTAAAATGTATAGCGGGGATTACACAGAGCCGGCGCTCACGATCATATGTGATTCAAACGAGGTAAATCCTCCCGGGAGCGTGATCTGCGCCTTCGGCTTCTGCGATGTGGAATTCGGGACAGGAGAATACGGAATCAATATGGAGCCGAAGCAGTATTTTACGGCGGGCTGGCCAGAAAAGCCGTTAGAGACCTTCGGTCCGGTTCCGCATGATGATACAATGAACTGGAGAGATGATCTTTCCAGGGCAAGTCTGAGGATCAAATGCAGTTTCCCCGAGGGAGAGAAGGACGGGGAGGTCATGTATCTGGTTTACGGCATCATGGATGATGTAACCGGAAAGGTGCGGATGTATAATGTATACGAATATGAGTATCATAAGGGACCGATTACGGAGTGGGTGTATAATCCGCCGATGCCGGATTGAGATTTTTGATTTTTCAAAGAGAGCCGCGTGAAAAAGTAATACCACAGAATAAGTCTAGAACCTTGCCAAACTGATTTTTCATTGAAAAATACGTTTGGCAAGGTTTTTTCGTCATATCTTATGCTATATTCGATATAGTAATTGGCTGACGTTAAGAATTTTTACGAATGAATATGCCTGTTCCGCATTTTCAGCGGCAGGTGATCACATTCACAAGTATAATCAGTGAGCGTGAATAATTTTTTGATGTTTGAGGACGGGTTTATAAGACGGAAAAGAACAGGGAGGGCAGCGTATGGCGGATGTATGTGAGTATTGTGGAAGTAAGATAAGGCCCGGTGACAGGTTTTGTCAGGAGTGCGGTGCTTCTCTGGAGAAAAAACCGGAGCCTGAGCGAGAAACAGTCGGGATAAGCGAACCGCACGAAAAGAGTGAGGTCAGGATTGAGAGAAGGAGTGAAAGTAAGAGTCAAATAATGGAAACAGCGATACCGACATTTACGGTTCCTGAGAAGAGAAAGAGAAAGCCGGCTTTAGCGGCGATCGCATTCTTTCTTGTTCTGGTTCTTGTGGGAAATCTCGTCCTGGTCTCTTATGGAACGGCATACAGATCAGCAGGGACTGTAACGCAGAGTTCTCAGCATGACGGCGGTGATGTATCTGTTTCATATTCTGACGGGACGAAGGAAGCGGAGGAAGAAGAGCAAAGCGTTTTCAGGGATTACCCTGTTCCAGCACTCAGCGAGGAGGAAATATCCGAGCTTGAAGCGATCAACAGCGCTCGGGCTGACGGGGATGTACTGCCGGAGGAAAGGAAGGAGCCGCATCCGATATATCCCTGGTTTGAAAGCGAAGGGTCTCCGGTCATCATCGGCGAGGGGAACAGCAAGGCTTTTTCGGTATCACCTGTAGAAGGGGTGACCATATCAGCGGAAGAAAATGCCCTGGATCGGGACAGGGAGTTTGTCATGACGGCTGTCTCTGAAAGCGAAGAGAAGAAGGTATCAAACAGACTCTCTGAGGTATATGGAGAGATTGAAGACCTCAGGGCCTTTGAGCTTGACGCGGGGCTTCAGGAAAATGAGATGTTTCCCGGCTGCTTTCAGGTTAAGATGGATCTGGATAAACTCGATATAGCACAGGAGGATTATGATAATCTCATAGTGTGCCGTATAGGGGATGACGGAAGCATCAGTGAATTTGTGACCCACAGGGAGGGAGCCGCTCTGTCATTTAACAGCAGGCAAAACAGTGTTATTGTTCTGCTTGTCATCGGAGGGGTGATAGTCGGAGCGGCAGCGGCCCGCATTGATTATAAGTCTGGCAAACGGATAGACATCAATTATCTTGAAAGGGAGGTTTCCAACAGAAACGGAGATGTAGTCTATAAGGTCAAATATTTGCCTTCGGATGCGGAAAAAGTAAAGCTGAATAAGATCGCGGGGATTGAAAAGTCCATAGCGGAAAGGGAGAAATTCCTGAAAGAGGAATACGGCGGCGACGGATCAGATTATCTGGCCTGGGGAAGGAAATATGACGATGAATACAAAAGGCTCCTGAAGGAAAGAGACGATGCGGGGGAATACAAGGCGGACTATCTTAATAAGATAGCAGAACTTGCTCGGATCGCAAACGATTATTATATGGACAGGATATATTACGTCGATGGCAAACAGGTATTGGATATGCCGACTTACGTGGTTGACATAATTATAACGCCCACTATTTCGGAGAACGCTGTCACCGCGAAGGAGACGGCTAAGGAGAAGTATTATATCTCCCTGAACCTGGATAAATTTTCGGATGAGTCAAAGAACAGTTACGACAATGTGCTCGTTACATTAACCCATGAGCTTTACCATGTTCACCAGAGGCTCTATAAAACCCAGAAGCTTCAAAACCTCAGATGGGATGAGGCAACTGCCCAGTTCCTTGAAAATGATGCGATCCGGTATTTCAAAGATAAGGGAATCATAGCGAAGGATTTCGAGGACATAGAGAAAAACTGGGCAGCGTATGAATATTATGCGGTGGCCTTTGACAAGCTTAAGGGTGAAACGCAGGGATTTTCCTATGATTATACAACTGGGGCGGATACGGCAAGGACAGGGTATCCGATCTCGGGCTTCTTAGAATACCTTTGGGAAACCGTAAGAGGGGGCATAGACTTTGGCGCGCTTGCGTCGGTGTACTTAAAGAAGGGAGCGAATCCGCCCTTTACGGAGCTGTTAAAGGACAGCTTTGATCTTGACGAAGAAACCCTTGAGCATAGCTTTGCGGATTTTGCTTTTGACGGAAAGAACAGGCTGGCATTTTATAAGGCTGTGGAAAGAAAGCAAGGTACGGAAGAACCCTGGTTATATCCAAACTGTACGGCCTCCGGCAAGGATAACGGAAAAAGGGCGGAGCTCATCGGGGATTCTTATTCGATCCGATTTCGGGAGCTTACAGCGGAGGTGCCGCGGGAATATAAGGGAAAAGTGTCGATGTTAGTCACAAAGGACGAGGATTTCCATGATAAGCTGAATGCCATGACGATTGCTCCCCTTACGGAGAAAAAATGGGCAGAGACGAAAGAAGGCTTTTTTATCAAGCCGTTTTCCCCGGGAATATCAGGAATGAATAAGAATGGGGAAAAGGTAAGGTATGACCAGATCAACATGCAGGAGGTCTGCGGGAAGAGCAGGGAAGAGGGCGCAAAGAGCGGCTATCGCGTATGGGCCATGCTTTCCCCTGAGATGGATTCACTGAAAAAGGCCGGGGAGGAGGGCGATTCCGATCAGGCCTCCCTTATACTGCCTGAAAAGAGTGACGCTGCTAAGGCAGGCTATATTGACGGTTATGTGATCCAGTTTACAAGGAGCGACGGCACTGAATTCAGGAGATTTTACCCCATATCTAAGTCCGGAAAGGAAGTGCGTATAGCGCTTGACCTGCTGAGACCTGCAGGCGCTGATCCGGAGGATGAGATCACGGGCTATACCCGTATTGCTGAATTTCTCTACGATAAGGAAGGCTTCCGTTGCTTCGGGCCGGCAGGAGAAAAAGTGCCGTTTGATCTTTCGGGCCTTCAGAAGGAAAAAGAAGAACCGGAAGTAACGGTAACGGAGGAACCAAAGGAAGAAGAAAAAAATGACGGGAAATGGGTCCTAAAGGAAACTACCTGCGATGAGAGTTATTCGGAAATGGGAGGCTGGAATAACAGAGAGAGCAGAACGGATATTACCGTGGCACCCGGCTCCTACAGGAGGGAGTATAATGTTTTAGAGGATTTATATTCCGCAAGCGGGTATCTTATGTATCCGGCGGGTTATTCCCGGACCTTTACAGGACAGAATTCAGCACCGGCAGAAAGCTATAAAGGGGGAGATACCGTTACAATGGATTTCTCCTTAAACGGCTATGCCGATGGGGGAGGTTACAATGTCAATATGGAGATATGTGTCATTTACGACAGCGGCGGGGATACTTTTCTGACAGACAGTGAAGGCGAGGATGGCTTCGCAACAACTGCGGAAATCACTTCAGTCAGCGGTACCATATCGGCAGAGCTCAGGGAGGGGCGATTTAACGGAGACAAGATGACAATAAGGGTAGGCTATAGTGGACAGCACATATATTATAATTATGAATGGGTTGAATAAAGATTTAGTGAGACAGTTCCTTAGGAAGGGAGATGATCAGATATGACTGGAAATACAAAAACATCCGGAACCGGAAGGGTGGTAGTGATCGCTGTTATAGCAGCTGCCATTATTCTGGGTATTGAATATACCATCTTATTTGTTAAGCCGGGAATCTATGAGCGGCTATCGGCATATATGGATTACCGGATACGCAGTATTGCCGGAGCTTCAAATGAGGATTTCGGTTATGAGGAAAAGGATTCGGGGCATACGGAGGAAGAATACTCCGGGGAAGAACACGCCGGGGCAGAGGACGAAGAGGAAGTAACGTTTCCGGAGGATGACACGTTAAGCGGTGAGGAAGAGGAGGACTTCACCCTGGCTTTTTCGGATATCGAATTTGATGAAGAGGCGCGGGAGACGGATATTCAGGCGCCGGAATACAAGAGCGGTGAACAGAGCGAATTTGCGGACAGCCTTACTCCGGGGCTTGATATGGCAGCTTATTTCAATACCCGGGAATTTCCCGATGACTCTGATATGGAGCTGTTAAAGGAATATCTGGAGGAGACCCATGAAGGGAACGATAAGCCTTCCCTGTTTGAAGACGCGGAGACTGTCGTCTATCCCGAAGGGATCACCCTGGGATGGGGGGTAAGTATCCTGAGCGATCCGGATCTTACATGGTCGGATTATCCAAAAGCTTACGAGGGTTATGGAAGATGCCTCATAAATGTGGAAAATGATGTGGCAGAGGTGACAGTCGAGCGTGGCGAGCTGGATGGCCCGTACTCAGGACATACAATAAAAGTGGAGGGAGTATACTTTGATCGTCTGGAAAGCGATTATCCGGGGATGGGTGAGCGCTTTTCGATTTTTGGCGTTTCCGATGATCCTGACATGGAATTGACCTTGCAGCTTTCATACTTTATCATCAAAGAAGGGCGGCAGTATGCGATAGGATGGGCCAACTGGGGTGATGGGACAGATGAAGCATGGCTTTTGAGCAGACCGGGAAATTCCTGAGAAACATGACCACCGTTCAAGCCTTTTAAAAAAGATACAGGTTCGCCGGAAGGAAAAGTCCCAAAGCTTTAAAAGAATCGGCTGCGGGAAAAAGTACCCGGAGTATTGCATTGAAGATTCCATAGGAGGTGAAGGATGCCGGAATGGCTGGATAATGCAATAACCATCATAGAGTTTATTGGCCTGATATTGCTTGGTATGTTGCCGGCCGTGCTTGTTGTTGCCATTCCTATCTGGCTGATAGGCAGGCGGGATGCAAAGAAAAAGGCAGAAGCGGATGTGGATATTTCCGGAAATGAACAGAAGAAGGACGAGATAACCGCTTTCTTTGAAACGGTAGTCCCTTTTCTGGGGCCGGCGATGGTAATGGGCGGAATTATCATTGCGGTCGTTATGGGCGGGCGTACCGACCAGAAGCTTCGACGTACTACTGCGGAAACTACGGGCTATGTCACCAGCTCGTACTATGAGTATGACAGTGATGGTGATTCAAGTTACAGTATCACGGTAGAATTTGAAGCAGATGGTACGGTTTATTCCAGAACAAGAGATCTGAGCAGCGATAAGAAAAAGGGAACGCCTTATATCGTGAGATACAATCCTGACGATCCGTCTGAATTCTATATAGAGGATTTCGACAGAAGCTCCGGACAGATCCGTATGCTGGGCATACTCATTTCCGCTGCGGGAGTCCCGCTAACTATAGTGGGTCTCAGCAGATGGGTGCGCGGCAAAAGAAAGGAAAAGACCTTTGGCGAGGGGTTTGAGTAAGAGGAGACAGCAAACCGAAGCTACTGTAGCAGGAAAAGGCCGCAGATCCAATCCTCGTCGTGATCGTCCTTCACATAGCCGTTCATGATCTGTCGTCCGTTAACGGAAACCATATCATATAAATGGATACGGTAGCCGTTTGGGTTGCTAAGGTCGATTTCCAACCTGCCATCGTATGAATGGATTTCCCATGTCCCCTCATATTCCGGATCGGCGGCGGGGGTTCTGGTATCAAGCCTTCCGTCATCATACCTGACCCCGGCAAGCTTCAGCGTCATGCGGGTATTTTCGCCTTCCGTATAGATCTCTAAGTCCATATGATCTAAATATCTGGAATAGGCCGAATCATATTTATCAAGCTCATACTCGATAGGAAGAGTGTCTTCATATTGTGGATATCTGTTCTCCGCATAACTATCGAGGGCTTCTTGATAATCGTTTAAGGCGGTTGTCAGAAGTATTTTTTTATAAGCGATCGGTGCAATGATAACGATCGCCGCGATAACGGCAACTAGGATGATCCATTCTTCTTTTTTGGGGAACCCTTCCTGCCGTCTCATACTATAATTTGAGTCAGTAGATAAGGAGCTGCCAATCTGGCAGTACATGATAAGGATGGAGCATTCGTACAAGGCGTGAGTCTATAATCCGATGATCGGATCCTTTAAAGCTCGGAAGCTGAAGAAACAGATGATTCAGAAGTGACAGAGAAATTGGCCTATGATGAGCTCTACGTGACGAGATCATTTGACCGCGTGAAGGCGCGGTTAGCTTCGGATTAATAAAATATCAAACGTTATTTCAATGGAGGAGTGGATTATGAAACGGAAGAGACTTATAGCAGTATTACTGAGCGCGGCATTGTCCCTGCCGCTTATTGCCTGTGGCGGCAATACTGAGGATCTGTACGAGGTAGATGTGGACGCTTTGCTGCAATCGGAAGAGGCACCGGAGGGGATGGATCCTGAAATGTTTGAGGCATATAAGAGGGAGGCAGCAGCGAAAAAAGAAGCTGAGAATGTTCCTGCAGAACACAACAGGTCAGATGTCGGGGAAAAGGACGGCTCTGCTTCCGGTAACGAAGTCGGGGAGGAGAATGTGGATTCACAGCTTTACCTTGCGCTTGGCAACGATCTGAATAAGCAGCAGCTCGGTACGGTATTACAGCTTATGGATATCTCGCAGGAGGAGTATGCCAATGCGGATGTTGTCTATGTGACAAATGAGGAGGAGCACACCTTTTTAGATCCGTATATCGATCCTTCCCTAATCGGAAAAAACGCGCTCTCCTCTGTGCTTGTGAGACCGATGGAGGAGGACTATGGCGTCAGGGTGACAACAAAAAATATCAGCTACTGCACACCGGAAATGTATCAGAATGCGTTTATGACCGCAGGCGTTAAAAATGCGGATATTATAGTTGCCGGGCCCTTTGATATTTCCGGAACCGCTGCTCTGATCGGCGCGGTCAAGGCTTACGAAAGGCTTTCGGGGACTTCGATATCCGATGCGGTCGTGGATGTGGCGATCGATGAACTGATCACGACCGGCGAGCTTGCCGAGGCCGTTGGCTCTAAGGAGGACGCTGCCAGGCTGGTTTCTGCTATCAAGGCGCGGATCATTTCCGAAAAACCGACCACGAAGGAGGCGGTGGAGGATCTGGTAAGAGAGGTTCTTAAGGTGCTTGGGCTTTATCTTAGCGACGAATATATAGACAGGATTGTTGAGCTGATTTTAAAGCTTATGAGCTCCGGTATTGATATGTCAGGATTGACCGGGAACGGATTATACTGAATTGCCGGTTAGACGGCTAAATATTGACGATTTATTGCGGATAAACTTTTTTTGGAGGAACAGTATGAGAAAACACCCGAAACGCCTGCTGATCATTCTGGCCTTTATATTTGCCTTTATGGCTCTGGCGGAGCCAATAAAAACCAGGGCGGATTTTGGGAATTTTGGCGGGAAATTCAGACTATGGAGGAGGAACATCCGGAGGAAGCCACGGCGGCGGTGGCTTTATTTCGGATCTGGAAACCGAGGCCTTAAGCTGGGTCATCGCGATCGCTCTTGTCATTATTATGATCATTTATTATGCCCTGATTAAGCCAATCATTGATAAGATCAGGGGAAAGAAGCCCGAGGATGAAGATGAGGAGACAGATGAAGTCCTCAGGATGCGAGAGCTTCGAGGTGGGTCGCCGGACGGGCAAAAGCTGCGTCCCATCAAAGAATACGGGGAGCTGGATCCCGGCTTTCAGGAGAGCGCGTTATGCGAACGTCTGTCCAATCTGTATGTACAGCTGCAGACTAATAATCTAAAGCATATTAGGAGGAGGTTACCCATGAGATACTATATAACAATTCTGGTGTTAAGCCTGGGCTTTTTACTTTCGGGGTATAAACAAGTGTCCGACAGTTCGGCGTATAAAACTTCCACACAGGCAAACCGGTCAGCAAACAGTGATAATGTGCATGATGACGGTAAGCTGACTGAGAGGGAGTGTCGTATCATATCCAGAGATCTGAACAGTATGGAATATTACGGATTTCTGCTCTCTGAATATGACAGTCCGCAGTATATAGACTGGCATGAGGTTTTTTATAACGGAGCCGGTCTTGAAGAAGTAAAATGGACAACGGCGGTTGAAAAGGCATATCTTGAAAAGACAGGGAACAGGGAGGTCATCGCAGATCTGACCATTTTAGATGCGGAGGATGTGAAGGATTACGTGAAGAGGACTACCGGTCTGCCCTATGCGAAGATGCGAAACCCTCTGGATTGGGTATATATCAAAAAAATGAATATTTACGTGTTTGAGCATGGGGATACAAACTGGATCGAATGTACGGTGCTGTCCGGCTATGTGGAGGATGGCGTATACACTGTAAGATATCTGCATGATAACTGGTGGGGCGATAATGCGGACTGCGAATTTGAGGTTTGCTTTACGAAGAACGATAATGATTACTGCTTTATTTCAAATACTCCTGATCTGAATACAAAGGGAGCAGGTGATTATATCTTCCCTGACAGCGCCTCAAGGAATCTGAAGGAGGCCGATCTTGCCGGACTTGATAAGGAAACGCTCCGTATCGGCAGGAATGAGATATATGCACGCCACGGAAGGAAGTTTAAGGACAGCGCTCTTCAGTCATATTTTAACAGTAAGAGCTGGTACTATCCGACAGATGTTTCCGACAGCGCGATCGAAAAGTCATTAAATCAGTATGAAAAGAACAATATTAAATTCATTCAGTCTTACGAAAATAAGGCTCCGGTCTCATCTGCCACGGGATCACAAAGCTCAAAGTCTTCAGGCTCAGGCTCGCAAAAGTCCGCCTCCGGCTATACAAATGTGGAGCTCTGCAAAATGGCGCAGGATTATTATAAGAGGCATTATAACTACCGTCCTCCCATCGCAGAGGTCGATAGTACAGAAGGTGACAATGTGACCATCCATCTTTATGAGGATATGGGGGATCATACCGCGACCTCTGCCTGGTATGTGATCGATCGTAAAACCGGCAGGGGATATGATGATCTGTTCGGAGATAAGATAGACCTTACAAAGTGAAGGGAGGTCCACAGTATGGAAAGTGTGGAAATGGTCGGATATCTGATGGAGCTTTTTGCGGCGGGGTTAGTCGTGGCGGCGGGGCTTTCCGCCATATCTCCGGGCTTTTTAAGGGATTACCTGTTCTGGCGCGCAAGATGGGCCTTTGATGACAAACACCCGAAGGAATATGCCGGGATGTGGGCGAAGGCGCTGTTGCTGCTTGCGCTTGGGCCGGGCATCGGAGGGCTTGCACTGATCATATTTCATAACGCTTTTGGGCTTGTGATTTTTCTTGGTTCTATGGTCTGCTTTATCGTGGCCGGGACAAAATATGTAAGAAAAGAGCAAAAGAGGATCAGGGAAATCGACGAATGAGGTTGAACTGACAGAGGTTTTGCGAATCAATCGGAGGCAGGAGGATGTCAGATAGGCCGACAAGCAGAGAAGAATATACGACTACCGGGAGCGGCAGCGTAGACCGCCGCGGCGACGGGCTGGATCTGGGAGGCCCGGTTGGCAACAGCGGAGGCTATGGGAGCCGTCCCGGCCTGCGACGGCGGGGAGGCCGCGGATGGCTCTGGCTGGTGCTGATACTCATTGTAATCAATGCGGTATCGGAAGGCGTGACTTTTGCCGACATCAAGCAGTTTGTGTCTGAACAGATCCGGGAGATTGATCCAGATGAAATTAAAGAGGGCGCAGGTGAGCTTGCCCGTTCTGCAAGGGAAAACATTGACCTTGCCGTAAACGGTGCGGAGGGAGCAGAATCCAGGGAGGCGGTCGCGGACTTTTCCGGCACGGTTTCCGACGGGGACGGGATCATCAGTGTCCTGGCAGGGGAAAAGCCTTCCGCACAGCAGGGAGGCGCGCTTCTTAACCAGGATCATTTTGAGTGGACCAGGAACAGAAAGCTCCAGAAGGTTCTTGCCCTTACAGAGCAGGAATGGGAGAATGTCGATACCATCAAGCTCAACGTTTTTGTGGATGACGGGGGCGGCTTTATCGACCTCGGGCTTGATCCGCTGTTCAAATTTGACGATTACGGCAACCTGTTGGCCAAATATGACGGAACCTGGCTTTCGATCGATAAGCAGCCCGTCGCCTTTTACCACCTTAAAACTGTGGATCATGATGACGGAAGCTATACGATTACAGGCTATGTGCCCGCGTTCCTGAACGACCGGCACGTCAACCTGATCCTGGTATTCGATACCGAACATCCCCAGGGCTTTATCAGGGGCGCAAAGGTCATAGTGGAAGGCCCAGGAACCGACTTAAGCTTTGAGGAGATGACAAGTGATCTGATTTCCGTCAGGGCGGGTGACCGTGTGGATTACGTCTGCGACTACTATAATTACTACGGCGAGTTCATCAACAACTACTTTTTCGGGTATCCCATGACAATGAGTGAAAACCCGGAGATACGCAACATCAAGGTCAAGGGTAAGAAATCGGTATGTTATATGATCACGGACAAGAACGGGTATCGTTATTGGACGCCTTTGATTGATTAAGACATAGTTATGAAAAGGAGGCGGATTATGAAGAAAATCTCCCTTAATGCGTCAATCGAGGCGGCAAGGGCAGGGGACGCCGGACGCGGGTTCGCCGTGGTTGCGTCGGAGGTTCAGTCACTGTCCATTTCAACGCAGCAGACCACCGTGCAGATCACGGAAAATCTTAACAATGTGAATAATTCCGTCAGAGGGATCCTGTCAAAGATAAACATCATCAGCGAGAGCATAGAGAAGGAAAGTGAAGAGATGGGGATCATCAATGCCACGGTGGAGGAGCTTCACGCGAACGCCGACCAGATTGCACAGATGGCCGAAACGCTTTATAAGTAAGGATTTTTATGTAGAACATATGCGGGACGATTACGGTGTATGGATGGCGTTTTGCAGAAGCTTTATCAGTCCGGAAAATGAAGAAGCATTTTTAAGGATATCAAAGGAGTTTTTGCAGAATGAACCATTGATAAAAGAAAACGGGCTGTTTAAGGACATTCCGCTGCCCTATGAGGACGGGACGACGGTATATTCACTCTATACCCAGACCCTGCTCGGAATGGATGCTCGCCTGCGCCGAAAAGAAAAGCAGCTATGCGAAGGAGGAACGGAATTACGCGAGGTCCATTCGGATCATACCACGGAGGTTTTGCGATGAAGGAGATGATCTGCCAGCACTGCGGAGCAGGGTTAAAGTGGGACGGCATAAGCAGGACGGTAAAATGCGGCTTCTGCGGAGCGGAATATCTGATGCATCCTAAAGAAGAAAGGGGCGGGCAGCTTCCGGCTTACGGCGACGGGACGGTCGTGCCCATGACAATCTACGGAGATGCCTTTATTCAGGATCGGCCTTTTATCAAAAGCTATGTGCCTGTCGGATGGCGGATAATGACAGGGCAGGCCGACCGTATAGATATGATGGGAAATCCAATAGTGCCGGAGATCCGTCTGACAGCTCCGGATGAATCGGCTTTTATATTTTTCCGCGGCCTCTCCCGCTATAAGCATATCGAGCCGAACGCCATGAATGCAAGGCTGCAGGGGCAGCTGGATTTTGGGCCGATCAATCTGATGAATCCTTCTTATTTCCGCTTAAAAAGCTTCATGCCGGCAGAGGAATGCCTGGATGTCCTGATCCGAGAAAACTGCCGGATACAGAATATGCAGACGGTTTCGGAACAGACGGCCGATGAAAAGGAAAAGGAAAGGCAGCAGCGTATAATAGAGTTAGGAAGACGGGCGGGTTTTTCAGAGGTATGGCCTGAATGGCTTAGGAGGGTCAGCAGAGGCATGCTCCCAAACGGAACGCCTGTCATGGCTGTGGCGGAAACAAGGGTTGTGCTCAATATAAGGGGACAGACGCCACAGGGTATGCAAAATCCGGGGATGCAGGCAGGATCCCTGCTCGGCGGATTTATGGGTGGGCTTTTGAATAAAATGGGAGCTTTTGCCGGGAACAGCTCAGAATTAAGGATCTGGGAAACCCAGTATGAGCTGTTCGGTATTTCGACGGAAAAGGATTTTGAAAAGTTGCTGGAGGAGTTCGAAAAGGTGGATCAGACCGTGGATTATCTTCCCGTCATGCAGCAGATCGTCGGACAGATGAATGCCTTAATCGAAAATGAGAAGATGAAGACCCAAAATACGATAGCAAACGCCCAGTTCAACATGGCGCAGGAGAGAATGGCTTCCATGGACAGAAGAGGCGCCATTATCGCGGATACGAATGCGTATACCAGCAATATTCAGCATCAGATGATGGCGGATAATGCATCTTCCCATGACCGAGTTGCCAACCTGAACTCGGAGATGATTCGGGAGGTGAATACCTATCACGGGAGCGAAGGGGTCGTGGAGGCTTCCACCAGATACGACCATGTATATGAGCACCGGACGAATCCGGATGTTTATGCGGCGCAGGAGGGGAACTATTTTCAGCCCGGCGTTGATTTCACGGAGCTTAAGAGGACAAAAGGTGATTATTAGCAACAAGGAAGGGTTGGTTATTGACAAAGCAGTATCCCGTCTTTGACAGTGTTTTGACTAAAAAAGTCCCGTGAGCCGCTTATTTAGCGGTTTTCGGGACTTTTATAAATTTTACGGTTGCACGTTACGCTACTTGCTTGGCGGCCGTATCCCTCATTGAAGGGAAGCCCAACCTCCGCTGCGCTACGGCTGGCCTTTTATTAAAGTAATGATACCACCTGGTATCAGGATGATCCTTAGTCTGCTTAGGTGCTTTATTATCTGCCCGCATATGATTGTCAACCCCACAGCCGCTTCGCGGTGCGCACAGCAATGCGCATAGCGCATGCTGGAGCGCAGGGTTGACAATCATATACGGGCAGATATTCTGTAATCAAGCAGACTAAGGATCTTTGAGCGCATTGCACCATTTGTTCAAGGGCAGGGTCGAAAACACCTGACTACTTTTTCGTTTCAGAGATTATATTTCTCATTTTTGCTACAGGTACGATCTGCTTTGATGTGCAGAACCCAAATGCTTCATGAAGATCATCGGTTAGTTCTGTTCTTGTGTATACAGGCTGATAACCCTTTCCCTCATACTTCATAAATTCCATCTCCTGTAAAGTCGGTATTATCTGACCGATAGTATATTTATTATCGAGTTTCTTCTCTACATAGCGGTAGACGATGAGAGCGATGAAGCAGGTGATAAAGTGAGCGAGTATTCTATCCTGACGATTCAGATATACGGGACGTGCTTCAAAGTCTGTCTTCATTATCCTGAAGCATTCTTCGATTTCCCACCTGCGTTTGTTTGCCTTGACGATACTGCTTACACTGTCATCAAGATTAGTGCATACAGCATAGAAGCCATCGTATTTCTCTTCATCAGCGATCACTGATTCATCTATGTAACTGACAGACAATTCTGCAACTTCTCCATCCTTTGTGGCATGATCCGTCTTTATGAAGCGCTTTGGATCATTCTGCTTTTTCTTGTTGATGGTTTTCTCACCGGATTCGACGATTCTTTTTGCACGTTCAATCTGTCCTTCTCTGACATGCCGCATAAAGTCACGGTACTTTATTGAATATGATACGATGAGCTTCTGCTCAATGACCTGCTTTTTATCGCCCCTGTCGGTGTGTACGATGCCTTCTTCCTTGATCCATCTGGTCTTATAGAAGATCTTATCCTTATCCTTTTCGTTATCAAGCTCTGATATCTTATATTTCTTGCCGGTGTCGTCTCCGTCGAGAGTCCATCCATCATCAGCCATGCACCATTCCTGCAGGAATCCTTTAAGCGTCTTGATGGGCTGCGTTGTGATATAGGCTCGCATTCCGTCTTCGCCGTCATAAGAGTTGAATACACGGTTGGTAGCTGAAGACAATCCTGCGTCAGTGCAGACAACAAACTTCGACATATCAAATTTTTCGAGCATCTTTTCTTCCAATGGGATCATAGTTACCTGCTCGTTTCTGTTGCCGGGATAGATTGAGAAGGAGATCGGAATACCGTCCATGTCCATGAACAGACCCATTCCCACGATAGGGAGAGGACGGTTCTCTTTGCTCTTGCCGAACTGTTTGTCATCTTCTGCGGCATTGATCTCAAAATAGAAGTTGGTGCAGTCATAGTATATCACCTGCGTATTCCTCTTTTGGATGGCGGAACTGTTTTTAAACAGGCGGCTCTGTATGTAGTCGGATTCTTCTGCAATGACAGACAGTGCGCGGTAAATATCATGCAGCTTAAAGGACGGCTGCTCTATGAATCGTTTTGATTCCTCGAAGCTGCTCTTTTTTGATGAGGGATAAAGGATCCTCGTGTAGATGAGACGAGAGAAGACATCGTTCAGGTCATACTCAAAAGGATGCCGTCCGGCGATTGCCCTGCATATCTTATGCAGACCCAACTCGTGATAAACATCCTGAAGGAAGAGATATCCTCCGTTGAATCGTCGCTGCTCATCCATGATAAGATCTGTTCCGGCACAGAGCTCTATGTTGAACTTAGCAGCGTCTTCCTTCTCTGCCTCATTCATTAAGCGAACCTGTTCCTTGGCCCAGGCTTTCGCATCTGTCACACCGTATGTTTCGCAGATATACTTTTCGGAACCGAAGGATTTGACGATTTGAGTTTTGTTTTTTCCGTTGATACGGACTGTTCTAACAGCCCTGTAGGTAATAGAGTACTTACCAGTTGTCCATCCGAGTCGCATAGTCCACCTCCTGATTCTATTATAGTGGAATGGAGCGGGACGTGCAAGTATAAATTTGACAAGAAAATAAAGCCATTGCTGGCTTTGTGGATGGTATACTGTCGTTAGATTGTCAAACTACCGAGAAATGTACAAAAAGACGGTCGGGGAGGATCCCTTTCTCTTCCAGCTTCTCAAGTTTCAAAAGCTCCTGGATCTTCTCTGCAAGGTCTGTTTCATATTCCGCAAGAGTTTCCCTTTCCCGAATGACTTTCCTTGTATACATTGACAAAGGCACTGCCTATGAGCTCGATATATAAGGGATCGTAATAGTTGCCGGCTTCATAGCCATGGATGTTTTCCGGATAATCGGCGGATACCCAGGGATTGTTGTGGGTGCGGATAAAATCCTTGAGATAATACCTCTGGTTCCAAAACCAAAAGGAGGGCTCATAGTCCAGAGCCTCATGCTCATCCGGCACCGTTTCGATCGGAATCGGTTCCTTGTTCAGAAGATTGTATACATAGCGCATAGTTCGTCCTCCCTTCTTGAGATAAATGAAAGAAAATAGTGTTTTCGATATCGAGAGGGCGGAAGAAGAGCCGCAAGGCTCTTTAAGATACCCAGTGTTCATGAAAAACTCTCTGTAGTGGAATTGTCTGAGCATTTGATCAGGAAAGAATTGTTCTATATCGAGTACAAGGACATCGTGGACTGCGAGACTGAGCAGGTATTTTTCTCCGTTATTAATGAATAGATGATTCAGCTATTTACTCAATATTTACTCGACTTGCTAATCACTTGAACAATAGGGAAGGGGGTGCATGCTTATGTCAACGCCTAAAGAAATGCCCTTCGTTGAGGTTAAGGACCGATTCCTGCTGACATTTCACGAGGCCAGCGCCTATTTTGGAATAGGCCTGAACAGGTTGCGTGAGATATGTAAGGAGCCGGGATGCGACTTCACGATTCAGACGGGCGAAAGAAAGACCATGATAATCCGTTCCAAGATGGAGAAATATATCATGGAACATTCATATATTTAATAGAAGAAAGTCATTGTTGATAAACTTGGAATATTTTTGACCGTGGATTTTTAGTGAAAATAGAATTGCGACTCTATCGTTAAAATGCTAATATAAAGCATATATGTGGGGCATCGCAGAAAGGAGATGCCCATATGGGAAAAGATTTAAAAGGAAAGGAGCTGGGTTCAGGTATTGCCCAGAGAAAGAGCGATAAGAGATATATCGTCAGCTTTGTAAAATCAGACGGTATCAGGATTCATAGGTCGTTCGCTTCTTTAAAAGAGGCAAAGCAGTGGAAGGCAGACATTACATATGAAGATGCTCACCAAATGAGTGTTGTATCAGATGCAATGACTGTTAATGCATGGTATGCCTCTTGGTCAAAGCAGAAGGAGGGTCTTGTAAGACCGAATACGGTACGTAATTACCGTGACCGCTATGAACGGAATATCAAGCCGATGATCGGACGGATGCGGATTAACGATGTTAAGCCGATCCATTGTCAGGAAATTCTGAACAAGATGGCTGAGGAGGGTTATGCCGGAAGCACCATCGACCAGACCCGGATCACGATGCAGACGATGTTCTGGTCGGCTTTTGAGAACCGGGTAATCCGTTATACTCCTGTGACAAAGGCAGGAGTGAAGCTGCCGAAGGGCTATAAAAAGGAGATAGACTTTCTCACAGTGGATGAGGAGAAGAGGCTTATCGAGTTCTCGAAGGATCTGTGTTATTATCCGCAGTTTCGACTTGTTCTGGAAACCGGGATGCGTACCGGCGAGGTCATCGGGCTTTCCTGGGACTGCGTGGACTTCGAGAAAAGGGAGATCCGCATTGAGAGAACGCTCGAGTACAGGTATTCCGTGGGGGAGTGGAGGTTCGGGCCTCCCAAGACCAAGCACGGCTACAGGACAATCAAGATGACGGATACGGTTTTCAACATCCTGAAGGAGATCCATGACGGAGAGAGCAATGTCAAGGAGTGGACGCCCGAGGAATTCCGCAATCTGGTTTTTATCAACAGAACAGTATATCCCACGAAGAATTCGACCTATGACACCGCTCTCGGGAAAAGATGCGAAAAGGCAGGAATTAAGAAGGTTTCGATGCATGACCTTCGCCATACCTTTGCCACACGCTTTGTGGAGGCAAGCAATAACTACAAGTACCTGAGCGTCATGCTCGGTCATAGTAGCATTAAGATCACGATGGATCTTTATGTACACCAGACCGAGGAGAGCCAGGCGCAGGAAACGGATAAGTTCATGGACTATTTGGCGACCGTAGGTATTGCATAAAAAGCATTAAAAGATATTAAAAAGATTTTGAAAAGTGCGACGAAAGTGCGACGAATCGATTTTTGAGAATCGGGAAACCGCATAAACACTGGATAAAAAGGAGTTGTTATGAAACTAGGAATCGGAATCTCGCCGGTGATTCAAAGGGTAGCCGGGAATGCAGTAATATCAACGAAAATTCAATATTTCGTGTAAGTTACGGGAGCCTGAAAAGCCTTAAAAAGTATTAGCTGGAATTGCAAAAACGTAACTAAAACGTAACTAAACGAATGTTGGAAAGATTTGCGGCTTACCCCACATATTTTTTATGATAGCAGCAGTCTGTTATAAGGATAGGGTCAGATTTGATCTATTTTTTTTTGATGTCTTGAAGGTCTGGTAAGAGCATCTTCTAATTGCCATCCTTGAGCAACACGATATTCAAAAAGTTTCCGATCAATTCCATATTTTCTACACATTTCAGAGCGAGAGCGATAACGTTCTCCATTAAAATCATAACACTCCTTTCCACCATTTGGCTTTACAGGCGTGGTAAGAGCCTCTTTTAATGTCATTCCGTAAATTTTTCGCCTTCTCGTATATGTTTCCGGCTCTATATTCCACTGAGCGCACATAGCTTTGATTGACTGATACACGGTTCCGTTATGATCAGCTACAGTTTTTGAATGATCCCAACTTTTCCAGGTATTCATAGCTGGCCTCCTTCCTGCTATTAGCATATTAGCAGAACATACGTTCCTTTACTAATTATAATATTTTATTAATCTTAAGAAAAGAGATAGTTCAGAGATTCAGATAGATATTATATGGGTTATCTAATCACAATCATTCAGCATTTTACCGATATGAGCCTTCGCAAATGCCGAAAACACAGCAAATCTAGCCAATTATCGTTACCGATATTACCGATATGAAGAAAGCGGCCTCAAACAAAGTCTTAACGATGACATATCGGTAAATCTGTGAATGATTGTGTCTAATGGATCCTATTATCCAAAGGCTTATTAACGTGTATTACAGCAGATCATATGATCCGTAAGGATAATTTTTTATTTCTCTGATGATTTTCATTTTGCAATCTGTTCGTCCTGTTTTCCAGAAATTTTTTGCTCTGTTCCTTGACAACTGAATATGGTTTTTTTGCCTTTTTGTTTTAGGGGAGGATTCTGTGAAAGAGGAGGTAAAAGTATGTGCAGTTACAGGGAGAATTCGTTTGATGAAGTGAAGCTGTCGGAGGTTATCAGGATATCGGCAAGGTATCACGGCAGCAGGTTTTGGCTGGGTAATTGTGACTATATGGGGATCTGTCCGGGGGATCGTGATTTTCTGAGACTTCTTTCGGAGTCCGGGATGTACCTTTATATTGATAAGCATGAGGTGGAAAGGTTCTGCGATGAGGATATTAAACCTTGCGTGGCGCGGACTCTCATAAAGGGATTCCAGTATCATCACGGCCTGTTGTATGAATACCGAGGCGTTTATCCCCAAGGATTTCGTTAAATTCAGTTGTGGAAGGTTCCGGCGCGGCGGTCTTTCTTTTGGTACTCATGGGATAAGAATACCATATAAGCCATAGTTTATGTTATACTGAAGGAGATCAGTGCGAGCAGGAAGATCAGAAGTCATGAATGAATCAGCCATTCAGAAAGAGCGGAGTAATGACTATATTACTGGAGAATATCTGTAAAATCTATGGAGATATTGCAGTTCTGAAGGATTTTAATCTGTCTGTGGAGGATGATAAGATGTATGCTCTTATCGGGCCTTCAGGATGCGGGAAAACAACAGTATTAAATATTTAGAATGACATAATATGTCATCCTAAAATGGTATGATACGCTTCAAAGAGTAACTGTCCAATATGGATATGAGGAGATTCCATAGAATAGTATTCGTCGATTAAGGGAGGAGTTTTTATGCTTAGTGTAGTTTTTGTTATAGTGGTAATATTTGTGACTGTTAAATTGTTTGTGTCTGGAGTTCAAGCAGCGTGGGGGATAGCAAAGATTCTATGTACACTTTTGCTTTTTCCTGCTTTTGTAATTGGGCTTTTCATGGTTGGATTGATCTATATTGCTATACCGGTTCTGATAGTTGGGGCTATAGGGGCATTAATGGCATAAAGGATCATTAGACAGGGGGATAGAATGAAAATAGCAAAATGGAACGTTCTTTCAATGGGAATGGCGGTATTCTGTATGATGTCTGTTATTCTTTGTATTGATGTACAGGCAAAAAACAAACAGACTAATCCACCCGTCATTTTCTATGAAAATGATGAAGCTTTTAGTTTGTCAAAGAATGATTCTGTATCTGCATTAGCATATGGAAAGAATTTTGGCTCCATGTTGATTAACGGAGATATCGAACGTCAGACTACAAAAGGGCAGGTAGCAGCTTATGCCGTTAATGGAAATGTTTCATTTGGCTTTTTGTATTCTACGGATAGCGTTCAACCTGCATCTGATGCGGAATGGAGCTTTGTAAGCAGTGACGAGAAAGCTGTGGGAGATCTTATTTTTCCGAAGAAGATAGGAAATGGGACTATTTCTATACAAAAATCCTACGATAATAAGACATGGACGGATGCCTGCGAACCTATCCAAAATGCCTTTACCAACAAAAAGATTGATTTTTCGTCAGTTTATTCTACTACAGATGAGGATATAAAAAACGGTACATATTATCGTGTACTAATTCTATATGAAATGAAAAAGAAGGCAGGAACGGAAAAAGGGTTTCTGGGATTTACGGAGGATGTATTCGAATATAAGTATTGCATAGAAGAGTATACGTTTTATCTGAGTTATGCATGGAATCCTGTGAAAATAATCAACCTTACAGATGGAAAGGTGATGAGTGGCGATTCTAAGGTGGCAAGCGGCTTTAAGATAGATGCAGGTGGAGCAAATGTTGTTATAACGATACAGAAGGACAATGGAGATGATGAATCAGCTAAATCCCTTGATGCATTCTATTCTCCTGGTTTATACACTATAAGTGCGAAATCTCCATTGGGGGATGTTTTTAAATCAAAGGTTACTATTACCGAAGGGATGTCAACCTATGGAATTAAGGGGTCTAGATATGAGAATATTGAAAAAGATGGATATTCTTTTGATAATATGGTTACAGATGGTATGACGATGACTTCTTTGATGATAGGACAAAAAGCCGGAACCACTATAAAGAATTCTTCTGTTAAAGGATATGGTGCCTATGGTATCACCGGAGATCGTGTACATCTTTTTATGAAATTATTAGACCCGAACAGTTTACTTCAAAAAGGTTGGGAAGTAGTTCCCGATGATTGGGGGAAAAATGAGAAACAAAGAATAGCGGATGCCTGGGTGGGCAGAGTTGCGTCAGGAGCTCTTGTAATTCAGAAATCAAAGGATGCTGAAAACTGGGAGAATATTGATGCCGGGAAATATACAAATGGCCTTTATACAACAGATTTCTATACATACTACGGAGGAAAAGGAGATACTCTTGTTTATTCCCCGGATGGTAAGGACGTAATGAATGGCGTATTTATAAGGGTATTGTACGCATATGAGAAAAGAAGGATTGATGAAAAAGAAAAAATAAGGGTAATTGAAGATTATTCATTCTATCTGTGCAGTGATGAATTGGGGGCGGTAACTTTCCATAATCTTACTCTTCAGGATAAGAATATAAAGTCGAATGGAGAGAGAATAAAAGAAAATGCCTCAGTATCTGGACATAATCCTAATCTTAAACAACAAGATGAGAATATGACTTCAGAAATATGTAAAAGTGCGGAAACAATGGAATCTGGAGCCGTTACAGTGACGGGGTTTTCTATTGATAAAACGTTAAATCCGACGGTTACTTGTACTGTTGTAAAAGACGGTCAGCTGATAGATTCGAGAACGAAAAATGAATTTACAGAGACCGGACGATATGAAATAAAATTGACAAGTGCTATAGGATCAACTAAGAATATTACCCTATTTGTAGACTGTATGTCAGAAGAGGAAACTCTCAAAAAGTATTTTGGTGAAGGATTTATTAAAGACAAGCGTATATTTGCAGAGGGATCTTATCCCGTATTCGAAGCTGGGAAGACCCGATACAATATGGAAGCGATTCCTGATAATTTGCAACCCTTATATGGGAAGATCACAAATGTAGATAGCGGTATTACAACAGATATTGTTTCCTCAAAATCTAAAAGAGCTGTTGAGTTGACAGAACCGGGAGAATATACAGTTGTCCTTAATAATAACCCTACTTATAAGACGCAAAAACCATCCGGGGATAATAAAGAGATTACTTTCCGGTTCAATATAATAGCTGAGGGTACTGCGCCGGGACCTCAAGTAAATAGAAAAAATCTAAGTGATTCGATGAGAAATAGTATGAGCGGACTATATCCCAAATACTATGGATTGATATACACAAGTGCAGAACGGGGAAATATTACACTTGCTTTTTCGAGTTGGGATGATGCTTATCAATATGCATATAATTATGAAAAAGGGACTGTAGAAAAACAAAGTGATGGAACATATCTTTATACAGGATCATTTATGGTTGATAATAAAACCAGATATGATTCTGAATGGGATTTGACAGATGCTTTTAATTATTTTGCACAGCAAGCTATCCATGAGATGTATTTTGATATGTCTGATGAAGCCAGTTATTTAACACTGGAGGAAAATGTACTTGAAAACACAAAGAATCCCAGGACGCTTGAGCTTAGAAGAAGTGTAGTTATATTTGCAGATGAACAGAAAGAACAATTGTCTAATATTGATGCTTTGCCTATTTTGAATTCCAGACCATTTGCGTATTTATCGATAACTGACAGAGGTAATACTAAGATAGGAAAGAGCCCGTTTGAGTTTATCAAGGATAAATATGGCTGTGATTCATATACTGTCAGTGTAATAGACTGCGAGGGCAAAGAATATACTATAGACTACAATAAAGATGTTGAGAAACAGCTTTCTCAAATGGGATGTAAAACAGGGAAAGTAACGATTGATGAAAAAACCATTTACGGAGACGGTAATCCATATGAGGCTGTTTTCTTTGCGGACGGAGCGAATACTGCTGAGGTTAAAGTCCTCTGTTATGGAAAAGACGGGGAAGAAACTATTACCTTAACACAGGATGATGATGGGGCAAATATTAGTGCAGATGCCTTTTCAATACAAGAAATATCTGATGATTTGGATCCCTATAATCTTTTAATAATAAAAGATGCGAATGGTAATGCATCATCTTATGTGGCAGATGAGAGTATGAACGGAGCTTGGTCAGATGATGGGGTTTATGAAGTTTCTGTTGTAAACAGAATCGGGAACAAGTTTTCATTTAAGATTAATATTACTGACTCAGAATTTGCAACTATTGCTTTTTCTGGAAATGGAACGGAAGGATTTCAATCTCTGGTAGTAAAAAGAGGTGATCAGAATGTTAAACTTCCGATCCCGGAAAGGTATGGTTATGATTTTGCCGGGTATTCTGATGAAGATGGGACGATTTATGAGGATGTTATAGAACAGATACCCTTCAACGGGAAGAAGGTATTAAGTCCTAAATGGAATCGTAAAACTTTCGAAGTTGTTCTCAAAAATGATGATGGAAGTGTCATTGAAGTTCTTCCTGCTAAATATGGGTATGAGCTTGAAATACCAGACCAAACACCACCGGAAGGGTATGTATTTGATGGGTGGAAGCTTAATGGGGAGCTGCTGAGTGACAATACAATAACAGTTACTGAAGAGGGGGATATCATTCTTATTGCATCTATGTCAAAGGTGGGCGGATTGCAAACCATAAATACAGAGGAAAACAATGGAGTAGAAGAAAAGATTGAGGATAAAGGCGGTAACACTCCTGTTATTATTATTCTGGGACTTTTTGTCCTGGTTTGCATTATTGCCTTAATAATATGGATTGCGAGAAAACGCAGTAATTCCGATCATCTTGAAAGATGAGAACATTCCTAATAGGGATTATTATTCTAAGGTTGAACATGAAAAAGAAAGACACTATGAGGAGCAAAATACGTCTCTGATTTCAGATGGAAAGGACAGTGATGATGAGAGTGACCAGTAAATCCCAGTTTAAGAGAATCATAGCTGTTTTAATATGCTTGATTATTACACTAAATACGATAGAAGGATGTGGAAAGAATAATTCCGAAGGACAAGTTGAGACCTTAAATGTTGATCAGACAACTGAGATTGATACGGAGGTTATTGCAAATGTAATAACTAATGAAATAAAAAAAGAGCTGGATAGCAAACTGGTTCAAAATGGCAATGAACATATATATGATATTTCGACAGCCTGGGAGGATTACGTAGGTGATGTTGATACTTTTGTTTATGGCCTGCTTACTTCCGAGTATGGATTATGTTATGACGTATTCAATGCTTGCATTGAATTGGATGACGGGACGACTGTATTCGGACTTGCATATACTGATTATGAGGGGGTGTTTGAGACCGATGATGGAGATACTTACTTTCCAGCAGGATTTTTAACACTGATTGGCGAGGATGTGATTGCCAAAGAGGATATTGACTCGGGCTTGGAAATAATTAACCTTGATGTAGAGGATGAATACGGATTTCTATACACATATGAAACTGAGCCATTTTATGAGCATTGTGTTATTTGGGATCATTATCTAAAGTATGGAGTTGATGAAAATGGAGTTATTACTTATGAAGTAAAAGAGTATTCCAGGGAAGTATGTGATGAAAGCTTAGGGGCGCTTTATTCATATGATGATAACAGATATTTATATGATCCCGATGTTGGAGAATATGTATATCTTTCAGGAGAATCACTATTTGCAGAGATTGATTATAGCGAGCTGGAAGAAAAAGTAAACAAAATATTAGAGGAACAGGATAGCAACTTTTCTCAGATTGATGTACAATCCTCTGCATTTATTGCACAGGAGGCTGTGAATTCCTTTTTCCTGGCTATGCAGGAAGAATCCTTCATGGGATATAAGGTAAAGGATCTTATCGCAGCCTCAGAAAAAATAGATCCGATGGAATGCATTCAGCTTACATCGGAGGGGATGGTGATTGTTAATACAAGGATTCCGGTAGGAGAAGGTCCTACAGAGCTCGTGAAATGGGTGACAGGAATATCTTGTGGAATAGTAGTTGTTACCTGCCTTGCAGCTGACATTTTTTGCCCTGCGCTGCTTCCGCTGACCGGAGCTATTTCAGCGTCTGCAGTAGAGGTGTTCATGCAAGTTGTTGCGAATAACCAGAGCTATTATAACTTAAATTGGGCTAAGGTAGGGGTGTCTGCTGCTGCGGGGGCGTTGCTGGCGTGGTGTTGTCCTATGCTTGCAAATGCAGCTACTAGCGGAGCAGTTAGAGCCACCAATGGGGTAGTGAAGATTCTAGGAAAGACTGTGAATAGTACTGCGCTTAGGGCGATAGGTAATCTTTCAGGGTATTCAGTACTAGCTGTATCGAATGCAGTTGTCTCTGGTGCAACGGGAGCTGCCTTTGCCCTGCTAGATGGAGGAAATGAAAATGAGGCATTTGAAGCATTTAAAATGGGTGCGCTGATTGGAGGGGCTTTTACAATAGCTATCCCTGTGCTTTCGGCGGGAGCTAAGGGGATTGGGCAAAAGATTATTAAACATGCAAAACCAAATGGATTCTTATTAAAACTCACAGGTAAAGTAGGAGATGTTGCCGATAAAGCCGGAGCCTTTATAAAAAAGAAACAGATTCATTTTAAAAATAAAGATATTGAAAAGATTCTGGTCCCAAAGTCTATACATCAAGCCACTGAAGCCGCTATAGCTGAGGTCCAGAAAGGATTAGGCGGGGGAGATATGGTGTTGGATAATAAAATAAAGAATCTCCCTGCGGATAGAAATGAGAATTTTGTGCTAAAAGATACAGATGGAAATGTGATAAAGAAAAATGACCTGATTGCTAAAAAGGGAAATGGATCCCTAAGTCTCTCAGATAATTGCGATCCAGATGTAGCGAAAGCGTGGAAAGAACTTGGGATAGAAGAAATTCAAATAAGGAATGGAGATCCTCAATTTGGACAATATTCAGAGTACTCATTTACTCCGGAGGCTGGCATTACATCAAATCGGAATAGTAACATGGAAAATTTCAGAAAGGAATTGGCAGATTCATGGACCGTAAACAATGACTTGATACCAAACAAAGTGAAGGATGAGTTGGTTAGAAGAAATATACCGTTAGATAACTTTACGGCAGATGACTTGCAGGATGTTTTTTCTGCTTTAAAACTAACGTTACACGAAGGAACTGACGGAAAAGTTTATTTGATGAGCAGACCCTTACATGAGTCAATTCGTCATTATGGTGGGGTTGCGTTGGCTAAAACAATCGAAAAAATAACAATAGGAACTCAGCATTTTAAAGATTTGTGTGCATCAACAGTGGCGGCCATAACTGGGACGCTAATTGCCGAGGGGGTAAATTGAGATGAATAGAGAGGATTTTATTAAGAAAATAGAAAAAGAAAGAACGGCATATACGAAGTCACACCGTGAGTATTCCGAACAGAAAGAAGTATGTGACTCTCTTGAATGTGATAGTAAAGCGGTGAAAAGACTGGATAAGGAGAACAAGAAGCTCGAAAAGGTAAGATCCCAGTATGAGAACGATAAAAAGCAGTATTCTAGGGCTATATTTGAGTTCTTGTCTGTTGAAAAACCAAATTTGGTGATTAGAGCATCTGGAGAAACTGTATCGTGGGAAGAAAGGTTCGGATCTGAATACGATAGTCTTACTATTGATCAGATTAGGGCTTTAATCCCTCTAGTGGAGGGAGGAGGAGGTAGGTATCGGGTGGTCTTCGAATAAATGATCGCGGTGTAGTGTAATAGGGACGGGAGACAATATACGGATACTCTAACCATATAAAAAAATATCAGCAACTCAAAGCGTAAGATATATTCTTGATTTATAAAAGGAAAGGAAACAGGGTGTATTTGATTGTGAATGCATCATATTAGACTTTATGCAGAAAGAATCAAAAAGCGATCAAATTGGTCGTGTCTTGAAGATTTATTCTAAGTTGACAGATGGTTATATCGTCAATAAAACTGAGGAAGCAAAGCTCTTTGGTGTGAACGAACGCAGTATCCAGCGAGATATTGACCATATCAGAAATTTCCTCGATGAAGAGGCGAACCGTATCGGGGTTGTTAATTCTATTGTGTATGACAGAATAAAGAAGGGATACAAGCTGGAAACTCTATACAAGTTAAGGTTACAGAATAGCGAAGTATTGGCGTTATGTAAGATTCTTCTAGACAGCAGGGCTTTTACTAAAGAAGAAATGGTAGAGATGCTTGATAAGCTGATATCTTGTTGCGCTCCTCGGGTCAATCAGAAGCGAGTACGGGAATTGATCATTAATGAAGAGTTCCATTATGTTGAGCCAAGGCATAAGACTCGTTTTGTTCAGCAAATGTGGGATATCGGACAGGCAATAAATGAAAAAAGATTTATTGAGATTGATTACTATCGGACTAAGGACAAAAAGATTGTTCACAGAAAACTCAAACCGGTAGCGATTATGTTTTCAGAATACTATTTCTATCTTACAGCGTTTATAGATGATAAGGAAGTGAAGAAGGACTTTGACGTTTTAAATGATTCCTTTCCCACAATTTACCGAATTGATCGTATTAAATCGTTGAGTATATCGGATGAAAGATTTCATATACCGTATAGTAGCCGGTTTGAAGAAGGTGAATTCAGAAAAAGGATCCAGTTTATGTATGGAGGAAAGCTTCAGAAGGTGAAGTTTCGCTATACCGGTCCCGATATTGATGCCATACTGGACCGATTGCCAACTGCAGTGATTCTTGATGAAGTGGATGGAGCATATATAATTGAAGCGGAAGTGTTCGGAACGGGGATAGATATGTGGCTACGCAGTCAAGGAAACTATGTGGAAAAAATGAATTGATAAATTTTGTAAAGTGCTCATAGAGGTGATATGTTTTGGAAGAGAAAGCTTTTATTGTGAACTTCCTCAGTGAGTTACACTTACTCGGTGTAACGGTATGAAAATGTCGATAAAGCCCAGAAAATAAGGTTTTTTTGCTTGCAAAACAATCGTATTCATGGCATAATCTTAGTGTAACGGTTCCACTAAAAGGAGGCGCCATGTATTACGATTTCACAGTCCCCGTCCCCAAAGTTCAGGGCAAAATAATTCGCAAGCCAAAAGGCGATACCGTGTATGTTCTGTTTCAGTATGGACAGAAATACAATAAGGAAAAGAAATACTCTGTTCCTCAAAGAACCATCATCGGGAAGATAGATAGCTCGGATGATACTGTAATGTA
>ODAI010656908.1_pt1 | contig 28914 bp, 23 predicted proteins | sample 1539321 | NCBI WGS metagenome assembly ODAI01 (sample SAMN02144231, study PRJEB22623) | gut metagenome | biome: sheep rumen | host: Ovis aries | place: New Zealand
TTCACAAATAAGACTTATTTATAGTATTTTGATTCGGGCAACTGTGTTGTATAATGTGGAATCAGAAGAATACCCTTGGACGGAGGATCACATTGAAGTTTAGAAAGATCAATGATACTACAATAAACTGCATAATCACTCAGGATGACCTCAAGAAGCACGGCATCGACCTCGACGATCTCTTCGACCGCAGGAAGAATGCTGTGGAGTTCATCAGGAGGATCATCTTAAAGGCAGCAAGTTCAGTGAACCTGAACATTAAGAATGACTATACATCCATGCGGATCTCGGTCCTTCCTGACCAGTCAGTAAGTCTTACGATCTCTCAGGATCCTGTGGAATCGGCGAAGATCCGCGAGCACAAGGAAATGGCCGCGCAGCCCGGAGAGAATAGATATGATGCTCCGGAAGTGAAGAAGCGCGCGTCAGTGCGCAGAGCGCCTGCCCTGATATCGGATAACGGTACATATATTTATCAGTTCCCGTCCGTTATGGACTCAGTGAAATGCTGCAGGATACTCGCTTCCTGTAAAGGGATTGAGACATCGCTCTATTTTGTCAGGGAGACAGGGAATTATTATCTCATCATCGGGAAAGGAATCGATCCCGCTGAGGATTACAGCAGCATCGTGCTCAGCCTCAACGAGTTTGGCAAAATGGTATCCTGCGACGAGGCTGCTCTGGCCTATATGAAAGAGCACAGCGAGTGCATTCTCAGAAGCAGAGCGGCACAGCAGATTTCGGAGATTTACAGTTGAACGCGAAGGATATTCCGGAAAGCCGTTTGAATCAGTATATTGCGTCGTGCGGCGTGTGCTCGAGAAGAGAAGCGGACCGCATGATCGAAGCGGGCAGAGTGAATGTGAACGGGATCCCTGCAGTACGGGGGATGCGCGTTAAGGGAACAGATGAGGTGACGGTGGACGGCCGTCCCCTTGCCGGAGCCCTGAATAAGATCGTGGTTGCATTTTACAAACCTGTCGGTGTCACCTGCACGGAGCGTGACCGGCATGCGGACAGAACGCTTAATGAAGCCTTTTCTTTTCCTGTCAGGCTGACCTATGCCGGACGACTCGACAGGGATTCGGAAGGGCTTCTTCTGATGACTAACGACGGGGATCTCATCGACAAAATGATGAGAGGCGCCAACGGCCACGAGAAAGAGTATATCGTTCGCGTAAGGAGCAGGATACCGGATGCCGACCTCGAGCATTTCAGAAAAGGCGTAAGGCTCAGGGACCTCGGCGCAACTACGCGTCCCTGCAAAGTTGAACGCCTGGGAGACTATACCTTCAGGATCATTCTCACCCAGGGCCTTAACAGGCAGATCAGAAGGATGTGCCGGGCGGTGGGAAACGAAGTTGTCAAACTCAAGAGAGTGAGAGTGCTCAATATAGAACTCGGATCCATGAAACCCGGTGAACAGCGGATCATCAGGGGAGATGAGCTGCAGGAACTCTACAGAATGGTTTCGAATCCTTGAAAGGGTGTAAGATGAATCAGGAGATGAAGAACGGGAACAATACAGGAGCCGAAGCGGAAGGAAAGCTCACTGCCGAAGAACAGAGCCGCATGAAAGAGCTCACGGAGATACTCAACCGCGCCTCGGAAGCTTATTATAATAAAGACACCGAGATCATGAGCAACTTCGAGTACGACAAACTGTATGACGAGCTGTCGGAGCTTGAGAAGCGCACAGGGATCGTTCTGGCCGGGTCTCCTACGGTACACGTCGGATATACTGCCGCCGATGAGCTGCCCAAAGAGAGGCACGAGAGCCCTATGCTGTCCCTCGATAAGACGAAGGACCGCGCCGCGCTGGCTGAATGGCTCGGGGACAAGGAAGGACTTCTTTCCTGGAAACTGGATGGACTCACGGTCGTCCTGACTTATGAAAACGGAACACTGGTCAAGGCGGTCACGAGGGGAAACGGAGAGATCGGAGAAGTGATCACGGATAACGCGAAAGTGTTTAAGAATCTCCCTGTACACATCCCCTGTAAAGAGCCCCTGACTCTCCGCGGAGAGGCTGTTATCCGCTACTCGGATTTCGAGAAGATCAACGAGGAATTAGAGGCGGAGGCTGCAGCTTCCGGGAATCTTTCGGACGTCCGCTACAAGAACCCCAGAAATCTCTGCAGCGGAAGCGTAAGGCAGCTCAATAACCGGATCACTGCGAAACGGCGGGTGCGCTTTTATGCTTTCTCGCTGGTGAAAGCCGGCAATCTGGATTTTGACAATTCCAGGCAGAAACAGATGGAGTTTTTGCAGAAACAAGGCTTTGAGACGGTTGAATCTGTCCGTGTGAATGCCGGTAATGTCGCAGAGACAGTCGACGGGTTTGAAAGCAGGATCGCCTCAAACGACCTGCCTTCGGACGGTCTTGTCCTCACCTTCGATGATATAACCTACGGGGAATCCCTGGGGACCACTGCCAAATTCCCCAGAAATTCGATCGCCTTTAAGTGGGCGGACGAGATCCAGGAAACCACGCTGACGGAAGTGGAGTGGAGCGCCAGCCGCACAGGACTGATCAATCCTGTAGCGGTATTTGAACCCGTGGAACTGGAAGGTACGACTGTAAAGAGAGCCTCGGTCCACAATGTCAGCATTGTGAAGGAATTGAAACTGGGGATCGGAGACAGGATCACGGTCTACAAGGCCAATATGATCATACCCCAGATCGCTGAGAATCTGACCGGATCCGGAACTCTGGAGATCCCGTCCAAATGTCCTGTCTGCGGGCAGGACACCAGGATCAGGCAGGATAATGATACGGAGGTCCTGGTCTGTACGAACCCTGACTGCGCCGCGAAAAAGATCAAAGCATTTTCCCTCTTTGTCAGCCGCAGCGCCATGAACATAGACGGGCTCTCCGAGATGACTCTGGAGAAGCTGATCGCGGCGGGGCTGATCCACAATTTTGCGGACATCTATCATCTCGACGTCCACAGAGATGTGATCGAGGATATGGACGGATTCGGAAAGAAATCCTGTGACAAACTGCTCGAAGCGGTTGAGAGATCCAGAGAGACCACGCTTTCCAGAGTGCTGTGCGCAGTAGGGATTCCGGGGATCGGGATCTCAGGTGCCAGGATCCTCTGTGCGAATTTTGACGACGATATCGATAAGATCAGAGAGGCAGACAGAGAGACGCTCTCTTCAGTGGAAGGAATCGGTCCGGTCCTGGCGGAGAATATTGCCGGCTACTTTGAGGATGAACGCACGTCTTCTGCATTTGACGCGCTTCTTACGGAGCTTCGCATTAACAGGGAGAAGAAGCAGGATGCGCCCCAAATCCTTGCGGGCAAGACATTTGTCATCACCGGCAAAGTGAATCATTTTGCCAACCGCGATGAGCTCAAGGCAAGGATCCTGAGCCTTGGCGGAAAAGCCGCGGGAAGCGTGTCCGCCAAGACGGACTATCTGATCAATAATGACGTGACTTCAACGTCATCCAAGAATAAGAAAGCCAGGGAACTAGGAATTCCGATCCTGTCGGAAGAGGATTTCCTTGCAATGATCAGCGGAGAATAAAGAATACGGAGGAACTATTATGCCTATCAAAATACAGAATGACCTGCCGGTCAAGGAAATACTGGAGAAGGAAAACCTGTTCGTGGTGGATGAAAACCGCGCTACACATCAGGATATCCGGCCCCTGCAGCTCTGTATTCTGAATCTGATGCCCAAGAAGGAGGAGACGGAACTCCAGCTTCTGAGGATGCTGTCCAACACACCGCTGCAGATCGATATCACTTTTATGAGGATGAGCTCCCATAAATCACTCAACACACCGATCTCCCATCTGCAGAAGTTTTACTATACTTTTGAGGAACTCAAAGATCAGAGATTTGACGGTCTGATCATAACGGGAGCTCCTGTGGAAAAGATGGAGTATGAACAGGTAGACTACTGGCCGGAGCTGTGTGAGGTTTTCGCCTGGAGCAAGACCAATGTATTCAGCACCTTCCATATCTGCTGGGGAGCCCAGGCCGGTCTTTACTATCATTACGGACTCCAAAAGAGGATGCTTTCGGAGAAACTGTTCGGCGTATACTCCCATAAAGTGCGCCACAGAAGAGAGCCGCTGGTCCGTGGATTCGACGATTACTTCCTGATCCCCCACAGCCGTTATACCGAGGTGCCTGCAAGGGCGCTTCACGGGTGCAAGGATCTGAGGATCCTGGCGGAATCCGAAGAAGCCGGAGTTCTGCTGTGCATGTCCAGGGACGGAAGGATGATCTTTATCATGGGACATGCGGAATATGACCGCAACACGCTTCGGGACGAGTATTTCAGAGATGCGAGAAAGGGCCTTGGAACTGCGATCCCGCTCAACTATTTCCCTGACGACGACCCGGAAAAGAAACCGCTTCTGGAGTGGCGCGCCCACAGCTATCTCCTGTACAGCAACTGGCTCAACTATTATGTCTATCAGCGGACGCCTTATGATCTGAATGAGATCCGCTGAAGAAACTCACCGCGCCCTTAAAAGGAGCGGTCACGCAGTTTGGAGAACAGGACAACAGTATGGATGATCTGCATTTAAAACAAACAGAGAAGAGATGCTTTTCGGTGCTCTCCGGCACGTCAAAAAACAGTGAAGAATTCATGGATTCTCCCACCTTTTTCCTGAGCAGAGCGACTCTGAGAGACAGGCTCTGGCTCCTGATCTTTCTGGAGGCGCTGATTGCGATCGAAAACGGATCCGAGGAATACTTTGAGACGGACTACATTATGGCTGTCAACGAGTATCTTGTCAGAAGATCGGATCTTTCTGTGCGCATGCTCAACACATGGATCGGGGGGCAGAACTTCCGCTCCATGCAGGAGGTGACGGATTTCTTCAATGACCGGTACCGGATCACGGGTCAGTTCTTCAGGGATAACCAGCTTCAGTGCCGCAGGGAGTGGCAGGAGGCAGCATCCGTCTACAGAGCGAGGTGGATCGAGGCCGTACGGGCACAGGAGGATATTCCCGAGGAAGTCGTGGCGTACGATGAAAAACTCGGGGAACGCAAGTTCAGAGAGAATCCGGTGCAGTATCTGCTGGGGATCAGGGAGGAGGAAAGACTTCATTTTATTGCCCTGGTCGCGGAATGCATCTATGAGTATGAAAATGCGGCAGGGAAAAATGTGGCTGTCAGAGCGGAAAAGAGCGGCGCTGACTTCGTGAGAGATTTCGGAAACCTGCTCAACACATACATCAAATACCCGGAAGACCCGGAGATCCAGACGCTGACACTGATGGTTCATATGGATATGAACAGCAAAGATTTCAGGGATGACGCCAAAAGGAAAGTTTTCTTTAATGACTATCTTAGATCCGCCGCGTACAAGTGGCACACTAATTCAGCCGGCTGCAGGAAAGCCGTGGCTGAAAAATGGGAGGAGTACGGCGCGCTGTTCAGACATTTACCGCAGGACGGGCAGGAGCCCGGAGTCCCGGAACTATATCTGGACGAGGCTGTGTTAAATATCCCTGAATTTCAGAAAGAACCGCTCAGGTTCCTGCAGCAGCAGATGAAGAGAGAGCAGACGATCCATTTTTTGACAATGCTGCATGCTTCTTCCAGTACCCCGGAAAATTCTGCACTGGCCGCTTATCTGATCACCAGATGGCTTCTTGAACCGGAGCAGGAGTACGCCGCGGAGATGGATTCCTTCTTCGGATGGAACAACAGAACTGACGAGGAGAGGAACTTTTCGATCGAACAGCAGATCAGGGACCTGGTTTCCATTTGGAGATACAATTATAAAAAATGCAGGAATGCGGTAAAGTATGACTGGACCGTGTTCGAAGAGGCGTATGGCCATGTGATCGCTGACAACGTGGTGCCCGAAGATCTGCAGGCTTTTGCCGATATATTCGAGAACAGTGATTTTATCGAGGATCCGATCAGTATACTCAGAGATATGGACAGAGAGGAGCTCGAAAAGTTCGTGGATTTCTGCGGAGCCCTCAACGGGATGGATGAACACGATGCGGCAGTATTTGCGGAAGCTGCCATCACCTGGCTTGAGAATCCGGCCAACGACGGCGCCCGCCAGCTCATGGACAGGATCGGCGGCTGGAAAGCAGCCGGCGTTTCGGGAGAGATCTCGGCGCTCAGGGATTTCTTTGAGAAATCCGCTGTTTCCTGGCGATTCAACTACGGCGGTCTTCGAAGCAACGCGGTATATAACCGCAGAAACTATTTTCAGCAGTTTTCCGAACACAAGGGCGAGAACAGAACAGAGAGCGCGAGACAGGAGCTGAGATCCTTTGACAGGATCATGGAAGACGAGCGCTTCATAAGCCATCCTGTAAGTTATCTGCGCGGGATGAGCCAGCTGCAGTGCGAGAGGTTTCTTCTGTTCCTGGCGGCAGCATCGGGCATGGATCCTGACAGCGCGCTGCGCTTCGCGGTCATCTTCAAGAACGCGATATTTTACCCCAATGACGGGCTCAGAAAGAGAGTCGATATGATCCTGGGAAGGCGAAGCCGGGACGACAGGCAGAGAACAGGATATATCGAAGAACTTCTGAGGGGATCCGTCAATGAGTACGGATTAAACGCTGACAAGCGCAGAGATGTGGAAGAAAACTGGAGCGCTTACGCAAAGGTATTCGACGACCGGCGGGAGAAGCAGAAGAAAAATCACTGGGAACTCAACGAACTTAATGTCAGGAAACTGTTCCGCTACTGCACGACGTCCAAAGAAAACGCGAGTACGGTAAGACCCGAGGATGAGGGGACTGTCGTGGTAAAACTTCTCGGAGATGAGGAACCGGTCGATGTCGGTTTCAAAGACGTCGCCCTTAGTTCCGAAAGGATCTACGGCGATCAGGTGGGAGAGATCCTGCGCTTTATGCTCGGACAGCTTGAGATGTTCCATCTTCGCGGTGAGAACAGGAGCCAGCGCACTTATCCGGTGACATATCCCGTTGACAGGATCCGTGAGCGCAGAGATGCTTACGGCGAGAAGATACAGTGGACCGATTCGGAATCTACGGTATGCCAGCTCCTTTATCTGGCAGTAGGAGCAGAACTCCTTCCGCCGATCCACCAGTCAGTGAATGACAGGACCGGCGAGGTGACGCTGATCCTCAAACTTGACGAGGCCGGCGCTGACAAAATAGAGACGATTCTCCGCAGTATTTAATGCATAAAAAGATTGTCCCAAAAAATGCGCTGAACGACATATTAGTAAAATTTATTAAACTTTTATATTTACACTTCGAAACAACAAAAATATAATAGAAAAGTGAGATTCCTAAAGGGAATTGTAATAATCTTACGGGTACAGGAGGTTTTGAAACATGTCTGGTAAAGATCCGGAACTGTCACGACTTGGAGAAGCACTCAGCGGTGCGAGATCTGCATACGCAGAAGCAAAAAGAATCACAGATGAGGCCAAGGCGCGGCTGAATGAAACTGGCAGCAGGATCCAGACCTTTAATGCGAAGATCACCGAGCTGAAAAAAGGAATTGACTCCGAATACAATGCTATGAGAAGTGAACGCGCGGGCGGCGACAGAGATGCTGCTGATGAGCACCGTTCGATGGCTCAGTCAATGCAGGAGAAACTCACTGAGATCTACGAATCCAAGAAATCCTGCTTCGGAGAACTTGATGAAGCGCGGGCAGCGTTCAACAAAGCCCTTGATACCCAGAAGATCCTCAGGGATAAGGTTCAGGAAGCCTGGGACGGATTTAACGCAAGGCTTGAGTACCTGAAAGAGGAAAATGCCAAGGAACAGGCCAAGTGGAAAGAGAAGCCCTGCAAGATCTGCGGTGTGCCGATCCGCTACAATACGGAGTGGAAGCACATTCCGAACCTTTGCAAAGATTGCTTTGACAAGGATAAGGAAAACTGGGAAGACCGCAAGTGCGCCAAGTGCGGCAGGACTTTCAGGATCAATAAGGGCTGGGAGCATATTCCCACGATCTGCGGCGACTGCAGAAAGATCGTAAAAGCGGAGAAGGCAGCTAAGATGCAGGCGGAAAAGGAAGCCGCTGAAGAGAGCGCCAAGGCTGCACGCGAGGAGAGAGAGGCAGCAGCTTCCGCTCTCGTAGACGTTGCCAACGAAGCAGTAGGCGAAGCAGCTCTTTCTGATGAGACCTGAGTGGTTCGGACAGAAGCGGCACAAAAGAAGTAGTGTAAAGAGGAATTGCAGTGGCAGAGGCGGTCTGACATGGGAATTCCTCTTTTTTAAAAGCTGGAAAAGGGATAGGGGACCGGCCTAAGAGCCGGGGACTCGGAGGTATCGAAGGATGTCCGAAATATTTGAAGTCACGATTAAAAGCGGGGAAACACTCAAAGGCTGGCACTGGTCTGCCAAAGACCCTGTGACGAATCTTACGATCATTACCGGAATGAACGAATACGCGAAGCGCTATGAGCCGTTCGCGGAGTGGATGAACGCGCAGCATGTCAATATCTGGTGCCTTGACGCGTTCGGACAGGGGCTGAACGCGCCGTCCGAAGATATGCAGGAGAGATGGCCGGAAGGCGCTTTCGACAAGACCGTGAAGGCGATCATGCAGATGGTGAAACTGGCGTCCTCCAATGGTCTTCCCACTTTCCTCATGGGGCATTCCATGGGCTCCTTTATGGTGCAGTCTTATTTGGAAAATTATCCCTGCACCACGAGCGGGATCATCTTGTGCGGATCAAACGGCGGGCAGGCAGGGCTGATGAAGACAGGATATACGCTTGCCAGGAGCCTTGTGCGTGATCACAACTGGTATCAGAGCAATCCCACGCTGCAGAATATGGGGATGGGAAGTTTTTCCAAGGCAGTGAAGGACCGGGTAACGGATTACGACTGGCTCTCATACAATAAAGAAAATGTTCAGGCCTATATCAGCGATCCCTGGTGCGGGCACGAGAACACCGGCGGTTTCTGGAAAGAGTTCCTCAAGGGCCTGTCCAGAATATGGGATAAGGATGAGATGAGCAAAATATCCCGGAGAGAAAAGATATACATTATATCCGGACAGGATGACCCGGTCGGACGCATGGGAAAGGGACCGGTATGGCTCTGGAGAAAATACAGAAGTCTCGGACTCACCGGCGCGACTTTAAAGCTCTACCCGAATATGAGACATGAGATCTTAAATGAGACCGGAAAAGAGACCGTCTACAAAGATGTTTTGAGCTTTGTCCAGCCCGGCTACAGATAGAATATACAAATGGGATAAGCCTGGTTTGTATATTTTGACTAAAACCACCCGATTACTTGCTTTCTTTTAGTGGATTACCACGTCTTACAATTTGCGCTTATCAATGTTAAGATTAGCGTGTTGTAACCGATGTGCGATTTTTCGCTCAATTTTTAAGGAGGCAGCATGGGTGGTTTTTTTGGTGCCGCACTGCGTGAGGATGTGCTCTTTGACCTGTTTTACGGGACAGACTATCATTCTCATCTTGGAACAAGACGCGCCGGCATGGCGGTATATGATACAAAGAAAGGCTTTGACAGAGCGATCCACAATATAGAGAGCTCGAACTTCAGGCCTAAGTTTGAAAAAGATATAGTAAAGATGACGGGAAATCTCGGCATCGGGTGTATCAGTGATTATGAACCCCAGCCGCTGATCGTCCGCTCTCATCACGGGACTTATGCCATCACTACAGTGGGCAGGATCAATAATATCAGAGAACTGACGGATATGCTCTTTGGCGGCACGCACTCTCATTTCCTTGAAATGAGCGGCGGCGACATCAATCCAACCGAGATGGTCGCTTCCCTGATCAATCAGAAAAAGGATATCATCGAAGGAATACAGTATGCGCAGGACATGATCGACGGCTCCATGACATTCCTGATCATGACACCCAAAGGGATCTATGCTTCCAGAGATAAATGGGGAAGGACTCCCTGTGTGATCGGAAAGAAGGATACAGGGTACTGCGTATGCTTTGAAAGCTTTTCTTTCCTCAATCTCGGATACACGACTGAGAAAGAACTCGGTCCCGGCGAAGTTGTCTTCATCGATCCGGAAGGATATGAAGTAAAGATACCTGCCCGCAGGGAGATGCGGATCTGCAGCTTTTTGTGGATCTATTACGGATTTCCGGCATCCTCTTACGAGGGACTAAATGTAGAGGATATGAGATACGGCTGCGGCCTCAAACTTGCAGAAAGAGATTTAAAGCGCGGCAACATTCATCCTGACATGGTCGCGGGTGTGCCGGATTCCGGCGTCGCTCACGCGATCGGCTACGCAAACAGATCAAATGTCCCTTATTCGAGACCGTTTGTCAAATACACGCCCACCTGGCCCAGGTCTTTTATGCCGACTCACCAGAGCAAGAGAGACCTGATCGCCAAGATGAAACTGATCCCGATCCATGAACTGATCGCCGGCAAGAAACTGCTCCTCATCGATGACTCCATTGTCCGCGGCACACAGCTTAGAGAGACCACGGAGTATCTGTACAGCAGCGGCGCAAGCGAAGTACATATAAGGCCTGCATGCCCGCCCCTTGTGTTCGGATGCAAGTATCTCAATTTCTCCCGCTCAGACTCCGAGAAGGAACTGATCACGCGCAGAAAGATCGAAATGCTGGAGGGAACATCCAAATTCACGGATGAGATGGTTGAAAAGTATACCGATCCCGATTCTGATCAGTATCACGCGATGCTCGAGGAGATCAGGAAAGAACTGAACTTCACATCCCTGCATTATCATCGTCTCGATGATATGATCGAGGCAATCGATCTTGCTCCCTGCAAACTCTGCACATACTGCTGGAACGGAAAAGAATAAATCCCGCATAAAAAAGACTGCCACGTTACTGTGGCAGCCTTTTTCGTTTACGGTGTTCTGTCGGCTTCTCATCTCTTTTTCATCGGAATATATTTCTGATGATCGCCGATATATTTCGTGGCGGGACGCATGATCTTTCCGTCGTACATCTTGTTCTCGATGTTGTGGGCGACCCAGCCGGCCACACGCGCGATCGCGAACAGGGGCGTGAAAAGATCTTCCGGGATGCCCAGCATAGTGTAAGCGAAGCCGGAATAGTAATCCACATTGGTGCAGATCGGTTTTCCGCGGTGCTCGAGAACGGCCTCTTTGACGATGCTCTCGAATTTGGAGTAGAATCTGTATCTCTCGGAGCAGCCCTGTTCCTCTGCCAGTGTCTTACAGAGAGAACGCAGAAGTTCGCATCTGGGATCGCTGAGAGTGTAGACAGCGTGGCCGAATCCGTAGATCAGGCCGGAATTGTCGTAATAGTCCTTGTCCAAGATCCTGTCAACGATGGAGCGCAGAAGAGCCTCGTCGCAGGAATAGTGCGTGTCGGCGATGATCTGCTGCATCATCTTGTTGACGCTTATATTGGCGCCGCCGTGCTTGGGTCCCTTGAGGGAACCGATCGAACCGCAGACAGCAGAGTACAGATCTGTTCCTGTCGAACCCATAACGACATTGGTAAAGGTGGAGTTATTTCCTCCGCCGTGATCCGCGTGGATCATGAGGATCGCGTCGAGGACAGATGCTTCCTTCTCCGTGAACTTTCCGTCGCTTCTGAGCATGTACAGGATGTTCTCCGCAATAGAGTACTCAGGCCTGGGATAATGGATGATCAGCGACTGCCTGTAAAAATGGTGCATTTTGGCAAAATAGGAATAGCACCCGATGGAAGGGAACTTGGCGACGAGATCGATGCCTTTGAGCAGGGTCTGATAGACGTCCTGCGCGTCCGGATCCTGCGCGTAATTGTAGAGAGAAATCGTACTGGACTGAAGCTTGTTCATGAGATTCCTCGAGGGAGTCTGGAGAATATCATTTGTGAGGAAATCTCCCGGAAGATCATAGCGGGCTGAGATGCACTTCTTGAAGTTTTCAAACTCGGAGCGGTCAGGAAGGTAGCCGAACAGCAGGAGGAAGACAGTCTCCTCATAGCCGAAGTGGTCCTGACGGTTCTTTAAAAGATCCCGAATGCTGTAACCGCGATAGATCAGGTCGCCCTCGCAGGGGATGACATTTCCCTCGTCGTCTTTGGTGTAACCTATGACGTCGCTGACCTTGGTGAGACCGATCCTGACGCCGGTGCCGTCTTCATTTCTGAGACCTTTCTTGACGTTGTACTCCTTGAAGAGAGGATTAGGAATGTCTGTATAGTTGGATGATCTGCCGAAGAATCTCGCAAGGATATTATCGTCGTGGAAATTCAGGTTATTATCCATAAGGAATCTCCTTTTTTGAATCATTGTATACAAGGATGCATTGGTTTCTGCCTATTATATCATGTTCTCAATATTTTAAAACAGGAAATTGCGTGCGATATTGAGATTTTTGCAGGGGAAATGGTATCATAATAGGAGTTTCGGAAGCGCGATATGCCTTCCGGGGGCGCTGCGTCGGATCGCAGAATGCCGGAATAGTGTAATGTACGGGGGGATCCGGCCTGACCTTTAATGCCGGAGTGGAGCGTACCATGAGTGATAAAAACAAAGAGACTGCCCAGAAAGCAGCGGATATAAATGAGGGAGGAAACGGCCTGTCTTCGAGACAGAAGGTGATCCTTGACGCGCTCCTTCGGGAATACGAAGTAGCGCTGATCCTTGATATGTCTAACGATTCCTATGAGATCTTCAAAATGGCGGGAAGATTTTCCAGGAATCTGTCGGGAATGTTCAGGGACAAGTTCTCACTGACTATGCTTGAGATCGCGGACAGCTGCATTTATTCCTATGACTATGATCTCTTCATCGGAGCCGTAAGCCTTGACAGCCTCAGGAGCAAGCTTGAGAGCGACGGCTTCTGCAGTTTCGTATTCAGGGCGATCACAAGCAGAGGACCGGAGTATTTCCGTATGAGGATGATTCAGGCAGAGGATGGCCCTAAGGCTTTCGTCGGTGTATCCTGCATCCAGGATGAGATGAGCAGGGAACTGCAGCAGAGACGGCTGTTTGAGGGGGCTCTGGATAGGGCAAGAAGCGCCGATTCGGCTAAAAGCGCTTTCCTCACCAACATGTCCCACGATATCAGAACTCCTATGAACGCGATCATGGGATTTACGAACATTGCGTCGTCTCATCTCGATGACACACAGAAGGTCAAAGATGCCTTGGAGAAAATCCGCACTTCCAGCAATCATCTTCTCAGGCTGATCAACGACGTGCTTGACATGAGCAGGATCGAGAGCGGCAGGATCACGATCAATGAAAACAGATGCGATCTGAGGGAACTCGTGGAGAAGATCCGTGGTATCCTGCAGCCGCAGATGACAGCCAAAAATCTGACATTCACGATCGACATCGAGTCTGTCATTAACTATGAGGTTTACTGTGACGAGACGAGGATCACCCAGGTCCTTTTAAATCTCCTGAGCAATTCGGTCAAGTACACGGAGCCCGGAGGCTCGGTAAGCCTTATGATCCACCAGAAGCCCTACCAGGGCGGACATAGATATTGCGGCTACGTGTTCAGGGTGACCGATACGGGAATCGGTATAGGGAAAGGATTTATCGGCCGCGTCTTCGAACCTTTCGAGAGGGAGACGGGAAGGATCGAGAACAATTCTTATGGCAGCGGCCTGGGAATGTCCATAGCCAAGGGAATCGTGGATATGATGGGCGGCAATATAAGTGTGGAGAGCGAGGAAAATGTCGGAACGGAGTTTGTAGTAGATCTCGAATTCAGGCCGGTGAACGAGTACAATTCAGAAGCGGACGAGAGCGGCGGTCAGGGATCGGAGAGTGTGGACAGCGAGGATATGGCCGTCTTCCAGGAACGCGATAACTCCGGAAGAAAAAAAGCCGCTGATGTTGGCTGGATCGAAGGAAGAAGACTCCTTCTCGTGGAAGATAATCCGCTCAACAGAGAGATCGCCGAGGACATGCTTATTGAGGACGGCTTTAAAGTGGAGACAGCCGAAAACGGAAGGAAAGCCCTGCAGAGGATCATTGAATCCGACCCGTGGTATTATTCGGCAGTTCTGATGGATATTCAAATGCCTGTGATGGACGGATATGAGGCGACCGAGAGGATCCGCTCCCTTCCTGACAGAAGCAGGGCGCAGATCCCGATCATTGCCATGACAGCCAACGCATTTAAGGAAGATCGCTGCAAGGCCGCGGAGAGCGGGATGGATGCCTATATTACGAAACCGGTGGATGTGCTCACTCTGCGCTATGTGCTGAGGCGGGTGCTGCGATAGGAAAGGAGAAAACAAATGATTCCGGCTTATTCGATCGATCCTGAGAGACAGTACCACATTCAGGTGGCGAAAGGTGAAGTGGGGAGGTATGTCCTGCTGCCCGGCGATCCGAAGCGATGCGCGAAGATCGCTCAGTATTTTGACGATCCTGTACTGGTGGCGGACAACAGAGAGTATGTAACTATTACGGGAACAGTGGACGGCGTGAGGCTGAGTGTGACCTCTACAGGTATTGGCGGCCCTTCCGCCGCGATCGCACTGGAGGAACTGGTGAACTGCGGCGCGGATACATTTATCAGGGTCGGCACCTGCGGAGGAATGCAGGAAGAAGTTCTGAGCGGAGACCTGGTGATCGCATCGGGCGCGATCCGCATGGACGGAGCCAGCAGAGAGTACGCGCCTATTGAATATCCCGCAGTCTCAGATCATACAGTACTGAGGGCTCTCGAAGACGCAGCGGAGAACCTTGGCAAAAGATACCACATAGGTGTCGTGCACTGTAAGGACGCTTTCTACGGACAGCATAATCCCGAGCTTCTGCCCAACAGCGCGGTGCTGCTGCAGAACTGGGATGCTTATCTGAAAATGGGCTGTCTCGCGTCGGAGATGGAATCCGCGACACTGTTCATAGTGGGCGGATACAGAAAAGTGAGGACCGGTACGGTTCTCTTGACAATGGCCAATCAGACAAGAGCGAAGAAAGGATTGTCCAATCCCATTGTTCATGATACAGACAGCGCGATCAGGACGGCGATCGAGGCGGTGAAGATCCTTGACCGCAGAGACGCCGCGCAATAAAAAGGACGGTGGGAGATGGGAAACAGTCAGATCACTCTCAGCAGTGAGATCATTTCCAAACTGATAGAAGAGGCGCTCTTTATGAGAACCCGCTCCTATATACCCTATTCGGGATTTGCCGTGGGCGCGGCTCTTCTTGCCGAGAGCGGCAGGATCTATGGAGGCTGCAATATTGAAAACGCGGCATATCCGGTTACGATCTGCGCGGAGAGAACAGCAATGGTGAAAGCTGTGAGCGAAGGAGAGCGCGGATTCAGAGCGATCGCGATCGCAGGCGGCAAAGAAGGAGAGCCGGAGGGTTACAGCTATCCATGCGGGACCTGCAGACAGTTTATGCGCGAGTTCTGTGACAGCGAGACCTTTGTAGTCATAGTGGCCAGAAGTACTAAGGACTATAAGATCTTCACCCTCGAGGAACTCCTTCCGAATTCCTTTGGCCCGGAATCCCTTGTCTGAAGAGAGGGGAGCTTATACAGTTATGGATTGTAAAGAGTTTAACGGCCTGATCCAGGATTTTCTTCATGACAGGCTGGACGAGATGAAACTCTCGGAGTTTCTCTCACATATAGAAGAGTGCGAGGACTGCAGAGATGAACTGCGGATCCAGTACCTGATCTACGAGGGTCTGGAAAGACTTGAAGCGGGCGCTACTTTTGACGTTGACAAAGATCTGGCAGATTATATGCAGCTTCAGAGAAAGAGGCTGAGTTCGAGGCAGGGGATCAAAATGACGGCGATCGCTTCGGAGATCATAACGACGGCGGCATTCGTCATCGTCCTGTTTGTGGTGCTTTTTTATCAATAGGAGCTGCATAGGCTGCAGCGAAAGGAAATAACCTGATGGACAGCAAAAAACTTGTGCTTGTGGACGGGCACAGTATACTCAACAGAGCATTCTACGGCATGCCGGATCTGACCAATGCGGCCGGACTGCATACAGGGGCCGTTTACGGCTTTTTGAACATTCTTTTTAAAATTCTCGACGAGGAGAAGGCGGATTATCTGACGGTGGCATTTGATGTGCACGCGCCTACTTTCCGCCACGAGGTGTACAAGGAGTACAAGGGCACCCGCAAACCTATGCCCGAAGAGCTTCGGGAGCAGGTCCCGCTGGTCAAAAAAGTGCTGAAGTCCATGGGAGTCCAGATCCGCGAACAGGCAGGTCTTGAAGCGGATGACATTCTCGGAACTCTGGCAAGGCGCGGAGAAGCCGATGGAATGGAAGTCACGCTTTTGTCGGGAGACAGAGACCTGCTGCAGATCGCCACGGAGCACACCTGCATAAGGATCCCCAAGACCAGACAGGGGCAGACAGTCATAGAAAACTATTATGCCGCCGATGTCCTCGAGAAGTATCAGGTTACACCGGACGGCTTCATCCATGTCAAGGCGCTGATGGGCGACAGTTCCGACAATGTCCCCGGCGTTCCCAAAGTCGGCGAAAAGACCGCGACCCAGCTGATCGTGGACTACGGCAGCGTGGACGGTGTCTATGCTCATCTTGACGAGATCAAAAAACCTGCCCTTAGAAAAAACCTCGCTGAGAACGAAGATCTTGCCAGATTGAGCCTGTTTCTGGTGACGATCAAGACAGACTGCGGCATAGAGACGGACTGGGAGGATGCCAGGGTCGGAAATCTCTATACCCCGGAAGCATTCCATCTCTTCACGGAGCTTAATTTCAGAGCCATGCTTCCCAGATTCGACGTGGAAGCGGCTGCCGGAAACAGTGAAGAACTCACTTTCAAAGCGATCACAAAGAAGTCAGAGGCGCTGGACTATTTTGACAGTACAATCAAAGAGCTAGAAAAGGCTGCCGCCGCATCTCCGTGCCGTCTGGGCGTATACCCTGTGATGGATCCCGTCAGGTACGGAGAGGAAAAAGAGGAACTTCTCAGTGCAGCTGCCTTTTGTATCGGAAAAAGGGCGGTCTTTCTGGACACATCTGATTCTGACAGTGCAGATGCTCTGACAGAGGAGGATCTTCTCGGCATTTTCCGCAAACTCCGCGCAAAGGCTCTCGAAGCCTGCGGAGAGATCGCAGCAGATGATAATGGCCCCGAGCCGGTCAGCATCTGTGTATTCGGACTCAAGAACCAGTTCCCTGTATGGGGGATCGACAGCAGTTCAGATTTCAGGGACGGAATTAAGCTCGGGGGATTTGCGGATCTTCTGATCGAGTGTTATCTCGTAAACCCTCTCCAGAGCGATTATCAGCCTGAGATGACAGCTTCCGAGTATCTCGAGGAGTCTTATCCCACATGGAAGCAGATCTTCGACAAAAAAACGCAGAAACAGGCTCTTAAGGAGCAGAGGGAAGAGCTCATTAAGTATGCTTGCAGTATGGCATCGGTACTGAGCAGAGCTGCGGGACCTGTGGAGGACCGCCTCAGAGAAGAGGGGATGATCAGTCTTTACAGACAGATCGAGAGACCTTTATGCTATATTCTCCATGATATGGAGAGAATCGGAATAAGGATCAGGCCTGAGGCGCTCAGGGAGTACAGTGAGCAGCTCGGCGTGCAGGCCGAAGAACTGGCGGAGAGGATCTATAAAGCCTGCGGGGAGGAGTTCAATATCGCTTCCCCCAAACAGCTCGGCGCTATTTTGTTTGAGAAGCTGGGAATGCCCGGCGGCAAGAAGACCAAGACGGGTTACTCGACAGCAGCGGGAGTCCTCGAAAAACTTGCGCCTGATTATCCTGTCGTAGACGACATACTGCAATACAGGGCGGTCACCAAGCTTAAATCCACATATGCTGACGGCCTTGCTGCCTACGTGGCAGAAGACGGAAGGATCCACACGAGCTTTAATCAGACGATAACGGCGACGGGAAGGATCAGCTCGACGGATCCCAATCTCCAGAACATCCCCATGAAGACGGAGATGGGCAGGAAGATCCGAAAGGCATTTATTCCCGCGGAGGGAATGCTGTTCGCTGACGCGGACTACTCCCAGATCGAGCTCAGGATCCTCGCTCACATGAGCGGCGACAAGGAACTGATCGACGCCTATAAGGAGAATGAGGATATCCACAGGATCACTGCATCCAAGGTATTCCACACACCCTTTGAGGAGGTCACGCCGCTTCAGAGAAGAAACGCGAAAGCTGTCAATTTCGGTATTGTATACGGTATCAGTTCCTTTGGACTAAGTCAGGGACTTAGTATCTCCAGGAAAGAGGCGGCTGATTATATCGAGGCGTATTTCAGGACTTATCCCGGGATCAAGACCTTTCTTGACAGGCTTGTCGCCGACGCGAAGAAGAACGGATACGCGGAGACGATGTATGGCCGCAGAAGACCTGTTCCGGAACTAAAGAGCAGCAATTTCATGCAGCGCTCTTTTGGCGAGCGGGTGGCCATGAATTCACCTATTCAGGGTACGGCCGCTGATATTATCAAAATAGCGATGATCAGGGTATGGGAAGCCCTTCACAGGGAAAATCTCAGATCCAGGCTCATCCTGCAGATCCACGACGAACTGCTGATCGAAGCGGTCCCTGAGGAGGAAGACCGGGTTATGAAACTGCTCGGCAGGGAGATGGCAGGCGCGGCCGATCTGGAAGTGGAACTGGAAACCGATGTGCACAGCGGAAAAGACTGGTACATGGCAAAATAGAGACAGAGAGTAAAGCATCAATGATCACGATCGGTGTAACAGGAGGAGTCGGAGCCGGAAAGAGCGAGATCCTCCGATATCTTGACAAGTACTATAACTGCAGGATCCTGATGTCTGATAATGCGGCCAAGGAACTGGAAGCTCCCGGAGGGATACTATACGATCCTCTTGTCAGGCTTCTGGAGGAAAAGGCTTCGGACGGCAGCGGATATGGACCCCTGCTTCTTGATAACGGCGAGATCGACAAACAGGAGATGGCGAGGAGGATATTCTCTGACCCTGAGCTTCTTACAAAGATCAACGGGCTTGTGCATCCGGCTGTAAACAAGTATATTCATGAGGAGATCGCGCGGGAGGAAAAAAGCGGTGAGAAGGAGTTCTTTATCCTGGAATCCGCGCTGCTGATCGAGAACGGGTATGACGGGATACTTGACTCCATGTGGTACATTTACTGCGAAGAGAGCGTAAGAAGCAGCAGGCTCAAAGCGTCCAGGGGATATTCCGATGAGAAGATCCGCTCCATCATGATGAGGCAGGTATCCGAAGAGGTGTTCAGAGCTCACTGCGACACAGTGATCGACAACACACCGGATTTTGACGGGCCTCATGGGGCCGCTATTCAGGTGGACGAGGCGATCGCGCGCCTTCGGGAGAAATACGGGGCGCAGCGGTGACCGCGCGGGCGGACTCCGAAATAAACAGGAAACAGGTATGAAGAAAAGATATGAGATTTGAAAGTATTGCGAGCGGAAGCAGCGGCAATTGCATTTATGTTGGGTCGGATACGACGCATCTTCTGCTGGACACGGGGATCAGCAGGAAAAGGACGGTGGAAGCCCTGAAGGACCTTGATCTGGAACTTCGGGACATCGACGGGATTTTCATCACTCATGAGCATACGGATCACATAAACGGCCTGCCCATGATCGCGAAGAAGTCGCAGATGCCCATCTACGCGACCAGGGGAACAATAGACGCCATCAGAAGAATGGATAAGGTTAAAGATATAGACCCGGAGCGGTTCGTACAGATCCGTCCTGATGAGAGGATAACTGTCAAGGACATGCAGATCGATCCGATGAGGATCTCCCATGACGCGGCCGATCCCGTTGGCTACAGGATCTATTACGGGAAGAAGAAAGCATGCGTCTGCACGGACCTGGGATGCTATACGGACTACACTGTGGAGTGCCTCAAAAATTCCGATGTGCTCCTCATTGAATCCAACCACGATGTGAATATGCTGCAGGTGGGAAGATATCCCTATATGCTCAAGCGCAGGATCCTCGGAGACAAGGGACATTTATCCAACGTCACAAGCGGACAGCTCCTGAGCAGAGTGCTCAATGACCACCTGAAGGGGATCTTTTTGGGGCACCTGAGCCAGGAGAACAATTTCCCGGAACTTGCCTTTGAGACGGTAAGAGTGGAGATCATGAGCTCGGAAGCAGATTACAGTCCGGAGGATCTTCCTATATTTGTGGCGGACAGAAAGAGGCCGTCATGCCTTGTGGAGATCTGACATAAACGACAAAGCATCATCGATCAGCAAACAGCAGTATTTTGGAGGTAACAATGCAGAGAGCGATCATTACGGTAGTTGGCAAAGATACCATCGGCATTATTGCCGGTGTATGCTCTTATCTGGCGGAAAACAGGATCAATATCCTCGACATTTCCCAGACGATCGTGCAGGGATATTTCAATATGATGATGGTCGTCGATGTGACGACTCTTGAGAAGCCTTTCGGACAGATCGCCGATGAGCTGGCCGTCCTCGGAAGAGAGAAGATCGGCGTCCAGATCAAGTGCCAGAAAGAAGAGATCTTTGATCTGATGCACAGGATCTGATACAGAGAGTGTATTGCGGCACGGTTACAGACTTAAGTTCCGCTTTCTAAACGATTGGAGGCTTTATGATCAACATCTCCGAGGTCAGCGAGACCAATGCAATGATCGAGAAAGAGAATCTCGACGTAAGGACGATCACTATGGGAATCAGTCTCCTGGACTGCATCGATTCCGACCTGCAGGTACTCAGGCAGAAGATTTATGACAAAATATATAAGAGCGCGGAAAACCTCGTAAAGGTGGGAGAAGAGATCTCCACAGACTACGGGATCCCGATCGTCAACAAGAGGATCTCAGTGACGCCGATCGCGCTGATCGGCGGCAGTGCCTGCCATTCTCCGGAGGACTTTGCACAGATCGCGATAACTCTGGACAAAGCAGCGCACGATGTGGGAGTAAACTTTCTGGGCGGTTACAGTGCCCTGGTGTCCAAAGGCATGACGCCGGCGGACAAGCTTTTGCTTGAATCCATACCGCTCGCCCTGTCAGAGACAGAGCTTGTGTGCTCATCCGTAAATGTGGGCTCCACAAAAACAGGAATCGACATGGATGCTGTGCGGCTTATGGGCAGGATCATCAAAAAGACTGCGGAAAAGACCGCGGACCGGGGATCGATCGGATGTGCCAAGCTTGTCGTATTCTGCAACGCTCCGGACGATAATCCTTTTATGGCAGGTGCTTTCCACGGCATCACCGAGGCGGACAGGATCCTCAATATCGGAGTCAGCGGACCGGGCGTTGTCAAAAAAGCGCTGGAATCCGTTCACGGCAAAGACTTCGAGACGCTCTGCGAGACCGTGAAGAAAACTGCCTTCAAGGTCACCCGCGTCGGACAGCTGGTAGCCAAAGAAGCTTCCAGGCGGCTGGGAGTTCCTTTCGGGATCATAGACTTATCCCTGGCGCCCACACCTGCGATCGGGGACAGCGTCGCGGATATTCTGTGCGAAATGGGGCTGGAGTACGCGGGCGCACCGGGGACAACGGCGGCTCTCGCTCTTTTGAACGACCAGGTCAAAAAGGGCGGAGTTATGGCATCCTCTTATGTGGGAGGCCTTAGCGGAGCTTTCATCCCGGTGAGCGAGGATCAGGGAATGATAAACGCTGTCAACGCGGGATGCCTGACATTGGAGAAACTCGAGGCCATGACATGCGTGTGCTCCGTAGGTCTTGATATGATCGCCATCCCCGGCGACACAAAAGATACGACGATCGCCGGTATCATAGCCGATGAAATGGCTATCGGTATGATCAACCAAAAGACAACGGCGGTCCGTCTGATCCCTGTGATCGGAAAAGGAGTCGGTGACAGAGTTGAATTCGGAGGACTTCTCGGTTACGCGCCGATCATGCCCGTCAACCCTTACAGCTGCGAAGAATTTGTGAACCGAAAAGGCAGGATCCCTGCTCCGGTGCACAGTTTCAAAAATTAACAATCAGTTTTATTTTTTGGCAAAAGTTGACAAAAAGTAGACGAAATACCAGCGGATGATGTAAAATAATCACGATAAGTAATTGCGCGGGTGAATACTCAGTGACCCGCTTTGGCTGATCGGAAAGGGTGATAGAAATATGAGCATTGAAAAGAAAATTGATGTAACGGCGCTTGGAGAACTATTGATCGACTTTACACAGAACGGCCTGAGCGAACAGGGCAACAATCTGTTCGAGGCGAATCCCGGCGGAGCTCCCTGCAATGTGCTCGCTATGCTTAACAAAGCCGGAAAGAAGACCGCTTTCATCGGCAAGGTTGGAAATGATATGTTCGGAAGACTCCTTAAGTCCAAGACTGAGGGAGAGGGAATTGATATGAGCGGGCTTGAGATGGACGATGAGATCCATACGACCCTGGCATTTGTGGAAAAGCTGCCTAACGGCGACAGAGATTTCTCCTTCTACAGAAATCCCGGCGCGGATGTCATGCTTACAGCTGACGAAGTGGAGAAACACCGCGATCTGATCGAGAGCGCGAAGATCTTCCATCTCGGAACTCTTTCCATGACTCATGACACAGTTGAGAAGGCTACGCTCAAGGCGCTTGAGATCGCTAAGGCAGCGGGCTGCCTGATCTCCTTCGACCCCAACCTCCGTCCTCCGCTCTGGAGCAGCGAAGAGAAGGCCAAGGAAAAGATCGCGTTCGGCCTTACACAGTGCGATATCCTCAAGATTTCCGACAATGAGATCACATTCATGACCGGCGAAGAGGACCTCGACAATGGAATCCACAAGATCATTGACCAGTATCACATTCCGCTTGTATTCGCGACTTTCGGTCCCGACGGCTCCAAGGCTTACTGCGGCGGCAAGGAAGTTTACGAGGCCGGTTTCCTCAATCCCAACACCATTGAGACAACCGGTGCAGGCGATACATTCTGCGCAAGCGCACTGCTGCATGTCCTTAAATACGGCATTGAGGGTCTTGATAATGAAGAGCATCTTCACGAACTGCTCACTTTTGCCAATGCGGCTGCTTCACTTGTTACTACCAAGAAAGGCGCGCTCTGCGTGATGCCTACGGTGGATCAGGTTGAAGCATATATTAAAGAATCCGGCAGATGACAGGCTTTGGCTGATCGATTCGGGCTTTGCAAATTCACTTGCAAAGCCCGTTTTTTCTGTTATAATATTATTCGTCGATATGCAGGTATAGTTCATCGGTAGAATACCAGCTTCCCAAGCTGGGGAGACGGGTTCGATTCCCGCTACCTGCTCTCGGATGGAAAGCCCAGGAAATCAAAGGAAGCTTCAGATCCTTTGTTCTATGGGCTTTTTTCTTTCCCTTTACCAGGTAATGCAGCTGCAAAACTTCTGTAGATTTTTAAATGCGGCGCGCATATAATAGTTTGCAAAGCCTAATCATAATACTTGCTCTGGAGAATAAATGAAGACAAACGAAATGTCAAAGAAGAATATAGTATTAGCCATCCTGTCGGGGCTGGTCCTCCTCGCCGGCTGGATCCTCTTGTTTTTAGTCCGCTGGGTGTTTGAGACATGGAACGGCCTGCAGATCGAAGAGATGATCTTTCAGCTCAAGGCGCCTCTTGAGGGGACAGGAGACGGGATCATACTTAAGGGTGTCCTGAGCAGCCTTCTTCCGGCAGCGGCTCTTACAGGACTTGCATATGTTATTTATTTCCATGCGCTCCGGAAAGGATCAGGAAAAAAAGTGCTGATCTGGTCGGCGGTCCTGGGAGTCATTCTGATCGCAGGCTCAGCCGGTTATGCGTGGAACAGACTCGAGCTGGGAGAATATGTGAAAAATCAGCTCGATGACTCCTCTTTCATAGAGGATAACTATGCGGATCCGAAAGCAGTGGATATTGAATTTCCCGAAAAGAAGAGGAATCTTATTTATATCTACCTGGAGTCCATTGAATCGACCTACGCGGATTCCGCCTCGGGCGGAGCGTTCTCCTACAACAATATCCCGGAGCTTACAGAATTGTCGAAAGAGGGAGAGAACTTTTCCGGAGGTGAAGAACTGCTCAACGGCGGAAGGGTCATGCCGGCGACAACTTTCACGATGGGCGGGATATTTGCGCAGTCTGCAGGTCTTCCCCTCAAAGTAGATCTGGGAGAGAAATTCTATGACGCCAGGGGATCTTTTAATAAGATGAACACGCAGGACACCTTTTTTAAAAAGGTGACCAGCCTGGGTGATATTTTAGAGGACGCAGGTTATAAAAATGTGTTCATGCTGGGATCTAACGCGACATTCGGAGGAAGGCGTCTGTATTTTAGCCAGCACGGAAACTATGAGATCGACGACTACAAATGGGCGGTCGAACAGGGGATCATCCCGGAAGATTACTATGTGTTCTGGGGAATGGAGGACAGCAGGCTTTTTGCCGCTGCAAAGGACAGGGTCACAGAACTGGCGAAGGGAGACCAGCCATTCAATTTCTCGCTTCTGACTGTAGATACACACTTTGAAGACGGATATAAATGCAGCCTGTGCAGGGAAGACTATCCGGACAACGACTACGCGAATGCTATTGCCTGCTCGAGCAGACAGGTCTCGGAATTCGTCAGATGGATACAGAAGCAGGATTTTTATGAGGACACCACTATTGTGCTCTGCGGCGACCATCTGACAATGGACAGCGATTTCTGCAGAGAGGTTCCGGCAGATTATAACAGAAAAGTCTATACAGTCTTCCTCAATGCTGATGCACAGCCTGAAGAACCTGACAGAAAGAGGCTTTATTCTACTCTCGACCAGTTTCCCACGACCCTTGCTGCGCTCGGGTGCAGGATCGAAGGGAACCGTCTCGGTCTTGGGACCAACCTTTATTCTTCACAGGATACGCTCCTGGAAAGATTCGGTGAAGCGGAAGTGGTTTCCGAGATGCAGAAGAAGTCGAACTTCATGAATGAACTTGCGGACATCAATATTTATGATGAAGATCTATTGCAGGCGCAGGGTCTCCTTCCCAAATCCCGGATCACGATGAAGAAGCTCGACTATTCCGAGGGAACGATTACCTTTACGGTCAGCAAGATCGATAATATCCATGAAAACTACAAGAATGTAGAATTGAGGATCGATGACGGAAGCAGCATATTAAAGCTGAAGATGAAGGAGGACGAAAACGCGGAAGGTGTTTATACCGCACAGACAGATCTGGATTCTTTCAACTACAGAAATGCCAAGGCGACTGCAGTGGTCATAGGACAGTCCGGAAGAGAATATAATACAGCGACGATGACAGGCGATCTCTCCATTAAACAGACAGAGATCTGCGCCTACCTCGACGCGCTGTCCCGTAATCCTCAGTACACAGTATTCATTGCCCTCAGGGATGACGGTTCCCACTCCCTGACGGAAGAGATCTGTGAGGGTCTGTGGAAACTGGGACTTAAAGAAGATCTTCGCGGACACTACAGATGGAGCTATTACGCTGTGATAGAACCGGATAATATCGTCGAGGAAATGTCTGAGAAGGAGCTGACAAGGACGGGAACTCTAAGTGACGGGGCGAAGTATTCCGTGCTCAGCCAGGGAGGACTGACCGGTGCGGGCGGAGGCGCCGGCAGATACCTGACATGCTCTATAAAGATCAATGGGGTGGATTACGCCGTAAAGAGGATCGGACTTAATTTTGTGGTCTACGATACGGAGAACAGCCGCGTTGTGGACAGCTGCGAGTTCAATACTTATATGGGGCTTGACCCGAAGAGGATTGACGTACAGGAGCTGATCGACAGAGCGCAGGATGCGGAAGAACAGATGGATGTCAATTGAGAAAGTTACAACAAATTATAAAGAAATTATAAAAATAACAAACAAATAATAAAAAGATTGCGGAAGCATAACAACTCGTTGCAAGATAGAAACGAAAACTTTATAATTAATTCGTGTCTGTTCTGCCCTGTTTCCTGCAGTGGAAACACAGGTGTTGAAGTATAAAGGAGTTGTTATGAGAAACGCGTTGGTCTCCCGAATCAGTAAGTATACAATTGCCTGGCTTGCTGCCGCTGCGATCACTTTGGCGGCTATGGCGCCTTCAATGCCGGCGAAAGCGGCGAGCAATGAAGAGACGGCTTTCTTTTATCTGACTGATACGCTGGGATTTAACGTAGCGGCGGCCTGCGGGATCATGGCAAACATCCGGCATGAATCCAATTTCCATCCCGGAGCAGGAAGCTGGGGCGGTGCATACGGCCTCTGCCAGTGGATGGGAGGCCGCCTTGACGGTCTTGAGTACTACTGCTGGGATCACGGATTCGATCCCGAATCCATGGCCGGTCAGCTATCCTATCTCACACATGAACTCAGAAGCTATTATCCGAGCCTCTACAGATACCTGATGAACCTGGACAACTCCAGTGAAGCCGCATATAATGCCGCTTACAGGTTCTGTTATGACTTTGAGAGGCCGGCAGACAGAAGCGGGCAGTCTGGCAGCAGAGGAAATCTCGCGTCAGGAACCTATTGGAACAGATATAAGATCTACGCTTATGATCAATGGATCGAGACGAAACTCGGTACAGTTTATCACTACACGGACGGAACACTCCACTACGGCTGGCTGGAACTTGACGATGAACGCTACTATCTTGACCAGGACGGTATCCTGAAGAAGGGCCTCTTCTCAACAGAAGGCGACACTTACTTCTCAGATGAGGATGGGGTTCTTCAGTATGGCTGGCAGGAGATAAACGGCAACAAGTACTATTTTGACGAGGAAACAGGAAAGATGCAGGTCGGCTGGAGCGAAGTCGACGGCAAGATGACATTCTTTGACAGCAACGGCAAGATGACCAGCGTCAACTCCTTTAATGACAAGAATAACATCACAGACGCGGAAATCGCGAGTTCCGTGATCGAGAAGGAGATAGAACAGGAAGTTACAGTAAACGCTCCTTCCGCGGATCCGCTTCCTCTTTCCGATAAGCTTTCCGACGTCGCACAGACGATCCAGGAAGCCGGATCAGGTTCTCAGAGTTCGGCTGCATCGGTTGCCACGCCCGGCAAGGAAACGCAGATCGATCCTGACGATTACAGGCCGAGCAGCGCGGTAAACGGAAATACTATCGACACATCGAAACTTGGAGTTGGAGATGGCGGCAATGAAGGAGTCGTGATGGGCGAGGATCCTGCAATGAATAATTCGGGCGAATCCAAGGTCGTTTTTGAAAAACCGGAATAAGTCACATGTAATACCGAATCAGACTGCGGTCGTAAGAACTAATCTTACGGCCGCATTTTACCGATGAAAACGGAGGTCTGTATGATCATGAAATCAGATTTGGAAATATACGGAACACTAGGACCGGCATGCAGAGATACAGAGGTGCTAAGACAGATGTTTGCCGCCGGAATAACCGGCATGAGACTAAACTTGTCCCACGGCACACTTGATGACAGCGCGCCGATGATCGAAGCTTTTCACAGAGCGGCCGGTCTTGAAGGAGTAAGGCCTTCGCTTCTGATCGATATGCAGGGTCCGGAACTGAGGATCGGAAATGTGAAAAAAGGGCTTTCGGCCGTGCAGGGAGATACTGTCAGCCTGTCGGTAAAGGATGAACCTGCGGAGGATCCGGATTCGATTCCTGTACCCCGCGAGATATTTGAGCATTACGAGCCGGGAATGGTTGTTATGATCGATGACGGCAAGATCCGTCTTCGCCTTAATAAGCCTGATGACACCGCCCGCATCAGGAGAATTCAGGCTGCTGTTCTCACCGGAGGGCCGGTGCTCAGCAGAAAGAGCATTGCAGTAGAGGGCATGTCCGTCACGGGAAGCACTCTTACGCAGCAGGATCTGCTGAACCTTAAATGCGCTTCGGAAGCCGGTGTCACCGATGTGATGCAGCCCTTTGTGCGCGGGGAAGGTGACCTGATGGAAGTGAGAAAGGCAATGGCGGAATGCGGAGCCGGGAACTGCAGGCTGTTTGCCAAAATAGAGAACCGGGAAGGGATCAGAGCCGTAGAAGAGATCCTTCCTCTCGCGGATATGCTTGTCATCGCAAGGGGAGACCTGGGAAATGCTGTCCCGCTATGGGAACTGCCCCGGGTACAGAAAGAAATATCGGAGAAATGCCTCTCGGCGGAGGTCCCTTTTATGGTGGTAACGCAGATGCTGGCGAGCATGGAACACTCGCCGGTACCGACAAGGGCAGAGGTGTCTGATATCTTTAACGCTGTGAGCGACGGAGCATCGGCCGTCATGATCACCGGGGAATCCGCTTCAGGCCTGTATCCTGTGCTTGCCTCCGGCTATCTTGTAAAGACGGCATTGGAAGGCCTTAAATGGAGAAAGGAAAGAGAAAAGCAGAGTTGATGCATTCTCCCTGAAATTATGCTATCATTAAAAACTGGAAATGCAGCAAAGCACTGATAATCAGGAAGAGGTGAAGGCATGAGATGTCCCTACTGCGGAAAGGATGATACGAGAGTAATTGATTCAAGGCCGGTGGAGGATAACAATTCGATCCGCAGAAGAAGGATCTGCGATTCGTGCGGCAAGAGATTTACTACGTATGAGAAGATCGAGATGATCCCGATGATGGTCACCAAGAAGGACAATAACAGGGAGATCTTTGACCGCTCCAAGATCGAGGGCGGTATTCTGCGCGCCTGCCACAAGAGACCGGTCAGCGCGGCTCAGATCAAGAAGATCGTCGACGAGATCGAGGCAGAAGTCTTTGAAAGGGATGAGAAGGAGATTTCCAGCAAACAGATCGGAGAACTGGTCATGGCTAAGATCAATAAGCTTGATCCTGTCGCGTATGTCAGGTTTGCTTCTGTTTACAGAGAATTCAAGGATGTGGAGACATTTATGGAGGAACTTAGGAAAGTTCTTAATTCCGAAGAGTGATCCTTTCCAAAGAGCGCGGCACTTCGTCGGGCCATCAGAGAAATGTCTGTTGAAAAATAAATCTCTGTAGTATAGAATAAATTAGTATTAGACGCGAGTACATCAGGAGGTATCTTTATGATTTCTGCAAGTGATTTCAGAAACGGCATTACGATTGAAA